>Ga0268246_10000011_pt1 | contig 263473 bp, 242 predicted proteins | sample AgamicOrSfe_FD_200242 | JGI IMG/M metagenome (GOLD analysis project Ga0268246, IMG submission 200242) | Agave microbial communities from Guanajuato, Mexico - Or.Sf.e (v2) (version 2) | ecosystem: Host-associated > Plants > Phyllosphere > Phylloplane/Leaf | place: Guanajuato, Mexico... | reverse complement strand
GCATGGTGTCCGTATACAGGCTCACCTCAGATTATGTCAGCTAGGAGACGATGCTGTACCAGAAGTCAGAACGGCAATGTTGACGGCACTCACAAATTTCATCGGGATACCTGACTTGACTGATCAGCTTGCTGAGATCGAATCCGAGATTGCGGGTAACCTGTTCTCGGCTGCAAACGATGGCAATGTCATGGTTCGCAAGGAATACCTCGTCTTCCTCTCGACTTTTGTTCACCGCTACAAAGCTCGTTTCGTGGTCGCTGCATTCAACGAGATTGTTGACGAGCGTAGGAAGCAAGTCCCATCTCGGTCTAGCATGGAGCTAAACGGGTCCTTTGATCGACGTACTTCCCATTCAGGCTCCGAATCTCCTGAACACCTGCAGCGAAATTCTTCATCGGCGTCGTCTTACCAACCGTCGCAGAATGTTTTCGCTGCCCTGTGGCGTCAAGTGCTCACGCTGAGCGCTGATCCACACCCAGAGATTGCACAAAATACGTGCATCATACTGGACTATATACTCGAGGCTCTCTTCAACGGCCAGCTGAGCCGCAGTGCGACCAAGGTGATGGACGATATAATGCAGCATGACCGACAGACTGCTATGCTCGCATCGCAGCCATTGGACGTATCTAAACAGCACTCAAGAGGCGATCTGCACAGAGGACCACCTTCGCCGACTCCTTCGTCAAGCTCAAAGCATGGTGAAGGTTACTTTTCTGCTGGATTGAGACGGACAGCAAGCGTGGCAGCATCTATTGCCAATCTTGCAGCGTTCGGTGCTTCTAAAGAAAGATCTGGCTCTCCAACGCCGAGTTCTCCTGGTCCACGAGAATCTGCATCGGTTTCTGTCCGAGGCTCGCATACAAGACAACGATCTCAGATGCCACTGGAATGGTCCAAACCACCAGATGCAAGTGATCCTCATCCAGCCAACAGCAGATATGTCGAGGCCAAAGCGCCAGCGGTTCGTGGATTCGAGCCTCGAGATCTTACCAAACCACCCCAGCTACCATTGGTGTCCAGTTTCTTCAGATGGTCTGCATCGTATTTCCGTGAACCGCAGATGAGGTCGCCAGAGACCGAGGAGCCGGGATCGATCGACTTTAATGAGCGCATATGGCGACGTAGCCGGAACGACAGGATCATGCTCTCAACTCAGCCACTTAAGGATATGGCTGCGAATGGCCGTTGGAATGTTCCTGCTGGTGTACTTGCCAACGGAGCTGCCACTACGAAGATGATCTTCCATCAGTTCGAAAACCACCTTGTCGTCGCTGACGATCGCGATGGTGTCACCGTTTGGGACTGGGCACGCGAGCAGCGACTTTCGAGGTTCAGCAACACGAATCCTGTTGGTAGTCGCATCACTGACTTGAGGTTCATCAACGAGGATGATGTTGCACTCCTCATGACTGGCAGCTCAGACGGAGTGGTCAAGATATACCGCAATTATGACGACAGGAAGAAGATCGAGCTTGCGTCAAGCTTTCGAGCTTTGACAGACCTGGTTGACAGTACGCACAATGCAGGACTCGTGTTCGACTGGCAACAAGGTCAAGGTCGATTACTGGTCGCGGGTGATCTACGAGTGATTCGTGTATGGCAAGCTGGCACTGAGCACTGTGTTTCTGACATTCCTGCACGGTCTGGCAGCAACATTACCAGTCTCACATCTGATCAAGTCGAGGGCAACGTCTTCGTCGCCGGATTCGGTGATGGAGCCGTCCGTGTATACGACCAGCGCAACAGACCAAATGAAAGCATGGTCAAGGTGTGGAAAGAGCACAAAGGGTGGATTGTTGGCTGCCATCTGCAGCGCGGCGGCATGCGCGAGCTTATCTCGGCCGAACGAGCAGGACCGGTGAGATTGTGGGACATTCGCATGGACAGGAGCGTAGGCGTGGTCAAGGGTAAAGGCGAAGGTGGTGTGGGAACCTGCCGAACACTGAGCGTGCATGAACACGCTCCAGTGTTTGCGACGTAAGTCAACCAGATCTGAGTCCCGTGACAGCGTATACTGACAACATGACAGTGGTTCTTCGCACAACGCCGTCCGCATCTTTAGCACCCAAGACGTAGCGGCAGATGCTTCGCGTTCGAAGCCACTGTCCACAATCGAGCCTTTCAGCAACTTCCTGCACAGCAGCGTTTTGTCATCTCATCGCGCCACGCCTATCGCAGCGACAGCGTTCCATCCTCACCGCATGATGCTCGCATGTTCATCTGTCAACGATGGGCATGTATCCTTATTCAAGTGCAAGGGGCGAGGTGGTCAGGAGACTATCGCCAAAGAGTGGGATATCGATTGATGCGAACGATTCGGTCTGTTTCCGTAGCGGAAGGAGGGTTTTCTGCATGGCGACGGCGACTGGTCCTTCTTATGTGTATAGTATAATTACAGCGCAGCACTATGGCGACCTAATATCAGAGTTTATGAAGAACATTCGGTGCACACAGAGGAGAGTAGTGGCAAGCAGGCCGCCAGGATCGCTTAGCTGATGGCGTGCTGAGTAACATGATAGTTCCATCGCGATTCTGATTTTCAATTTCAAGCACAGATATTACATCTAGGGAAGAGCAAGTCTCATTCGGGGTGGAAGAAGCTGTCAAATCTGACTCGTGCTGACTGACATACGCCAAGCAACCGAATGGGGCAGGATGTCACGCGACTTTTTCAACAGGCAGCATGATGAACACTCCCCCCACTTCGTGCTCACATGGCGCTATCTGACCACGAGAAACGCCTGCACGCCACGTAAAGGTCCAACAAATGCTGCAGAAGTAGTACTTTTCCAGCCTAGTGAGTCAAGAGTATATTCATTTATATTGTACAGCGCCACCAAACGGGCCTTTACCTCGAGCGTCACGCGCGATTTAAGCCGTGCTATCCTTCCTACTTATACCCGGCTATCCTCCAATCCTTCAGCTGCTTTCCTTCCTGAATTGATTCACTTTGATTTCTGGTCGCTTCTTGGTCCTTAGTTCTCGTACACATCTTCCTGACTCCCGTCTCCAATCGTGAGACCACAAATCAAACACAATGTCAGACACTACCGCAGCAGAACCCACCGCCAGCAGGGGTGCCAGCAGCAGTAAGCATATCTATCTCATTCGTATCATACAGAAACGCAGCTGGACTCTCTACGTTGTTCATATTTTCCCCGGTCCTCACGTAGCTCGTCCCTACGACAATAACCTAACACAACCCAGTGAACCCCTTCTCCCGCAGGGAAGAGCACGCAAGGCCCAGCATCACGACATACAGGATCCTGACCGTCCTCTCCTGGCTCCTCGCCGTGATTCCAACAATCTACTACACATTCCACAAACCGGAGGCTCACTCCGGTCCCCACCGCCGCCGTCTCTGGGCGCAGAACTCGGACCGCAGAACCCCCTTCGCCCTCAACAGCCTCATCACCAGCATCTACTTCCTGATCCTCTGGGCCATGCAGCTAGGCTACGTGGCACACCTGTACGCGTCGAACAGCATCTACGTGAACGCGGCCGCCAACGTCGGGTCACACTTCATCACCAGCAACCTGTTGTTCTTCGGCTTCATCATGCTCTGGGTGCGCGGCCACTTCTGGATCGCCGAGGCTTTGCTGATCGTCAATTTCTTCAACCTGTCGGCGGCGTACTTCCGGCACCCGAGGACGCCGCGGTTCATCCACGTGCCCGTCGTCAGCGGTCCGTTGGCGTGGAATTTCGTCGCGCTCTACTGGTGCGGTGCTGCGGCTGTCAACGCGCACAGTCTGCCCGCAAGGATCTTGGCTAATGTCGCCATCTGGGGCATCATGGCTTATGGCATGTTCTTTCTCGCGGCGTACAAGGACTATAGTATGGGCTTTGCGTTGGCGGTTTTGAGTGCTTGTGAGTTTCATCACCTGCCTTTTGTGGCTATGTATCAGTACTGACTTCTGTACAGCCATCGGCCTTCATCAACTCGAGACCAGAATCGTTGCCTTCCAGTGGATCTTCGCCTTTGTCATCTCCGGCGTCCTGTTCGTTTCCTCCATCCTCATCGGTGTCCCTGGCTTGCTTGGATGGCAGCCAGTCAAGCGCGGTGCTGTTGTCTCTGAGGATCGCGAGAGAGAGCCGTTGCTCCAGGACGCTTGAGCTGTGCTCGGCGTCTGGCAGGGAAGTCTGCTGGCCAGCCATGCACGTCAGTAGCGCTACAGACTCCACTCCACGAGCCTTTCGGGCAGTGAAGTAACCGCATCTCGCGGTCGTTGCCGTCGTTCGCCAACCAGATCTTGGGATGGACGCACAGCGAGGATTTCATCGGACTCACTTGTAATATACTGTCTGCTCACACGACACTGGTGAAGTTCTTGCTATTCTGTGTGGGATGATGGCATCCAAATGCACATACCATCTCCCTGTATCATTATCATTTCTGTACATTATGTATTTTCAATCATGCAGGGCCTTCGTCATATCGGCCCATTACAGCTCGCTCCTCTTACTCCCCGACCCATACTTCGCGAGTAGTCCTTTCATGATACTCACCGCGCCACTTCTATAACCACCCCCGAACAACGCGTGGTGGTTAAGATGATGGTAGAGCTCATACAGCGCAATTCGATCACTGTACTCGCCCTGGGGCTCCGTCCTCGGACAAAGCCTGTGATACTCATCCAGAAATCCACCGCCAAACCCACCGAACTGTGTCCTCCGTTAGCCTTCTATATCTCTCGTCCACAATATCCCAGCCCGCAACCTACCATCTTCATAATCCCCAACTCAAATTCGTTGTGCGCATAACAAGCACTAGGGTCAAACACCACATCCTCAGTCTCGCCCTCTTTCATACTCGGCAAACGGCCCCGTCCAGCGTTGCCAGACCACAAGTCGCCGTGTATCACGACCGGCGTGACGCCTTTCCCACTGTTCAAGTGGTCGTCGCCAATCAGTCGCGGACAGACCTCGTCCGCGGTGCGGTTCACCAACCCGCTGAGTTCCTTGTCCGCGCCATTGCTCTTCTCGCTCCGCGCCAGGATGAAGCGCAGCCTGTGCTCGGCGTAGAACTCGCTCCACGAGGACGTGAAGGTGTTGTCCTGGGGCGTGTCGCCGCAGCACGTCGTGGCCGGGAAGCCGAACATTGGTCTGTCGTGGCCCGCCGGTGCTGGTGCCGGTGTCGTGTGGAGCTTTGCTAGTTTCTGCGCGAGAGAGGGACCCGTTTTGGAGGTCCCGCTGCGGGCTGAGAGGTCCATGAACTCGGTGATCAGGTAGTGTGATGATGGCGTATCGGAAAGAGCGCCGTGGCCGAGGGATGCGGGACAGAGGCTTGGTACCGCGTTGTGGACTGCGTTTAGAGATGCGTGCTCGCCTGGGGTGGTCAGTATAGACTCGGAGGATTGTGATTCAAAGTGTTGGGGTGTATGGTTCTTGTACCTGTGAACATGAGCTCCGCTTCAGAGTCTTTACCTGTCTTCATGAAGAACTGCTTCTTGCTGCCGTCCTCGGCGGTTGTCGTGATCTTCATCGTCGAAGCAGACGACATGCCTGCTCCGCCATGGCTGGAGACCGAAGTGTTGTTTGGGTCCAGTGCAAGTAGCTTCACGACTGCGCTGTCGAGCTTCATGGTGGATGCCAATGAGGTGAACTGTCGTAGACGAGATAGCATTGAGGTGTTTTCGTGTAGTGCTGTGTGTTCAGACAAGAAATGTACATGTACAATGCGTGCAGCGGGTTGGGGAAATCACGTCACTACCCCAATTCCATATCGATAAACGTGATTATGATGGAGTTTGGCTTTCTGTCAAGGAATAGTTGAGAAGTAAAACAACTACAGTATCATTTCACCATTTCATCCGCCGCCTTAGCCAGATCCTCACACTTCGCCACGAAACCCCAAGTCCGTCCAGCATTGTACTCGATACACGACTGACTGAACTCAGGACTCGTAGTACCGCAACCATCATCTAGCATAATACAATCATAGCCCTTGGAGAAGGCATCCGTCAACGTACCACTGACACACTGATCGGTGTTGACACCGGTGAAAAGCAAACTCCTGATCCCCTCCTTCTCAAGAAACCTCTCCAACTCGCCATCCGCGCCCCAGAGCCCACTCATGCGATTCTTGTGCACCCAGACATCAGGTCTGAGCTCCCTCTTGGCGCCCTCCTCGAACATGGCGTCCAGCGGTGGGTAGAGCGCGCTGTTCCACTGATCCCGCATCAGCAACCGTCCCGCATCGACCTCGTGCCCGTCGAGGAAAACAGTCCCGCACCGACTGCCCAGGCCCTTGTAAATGCGTCCATCCTTGCCGTTCTCGAGCGCTTTGTCCCCACCCAGCGCTCTTGGTGAGCCGTGCTTGTCTACACCCACACCGCTGCCATCGAGTCGCTCCTTGAACTCGTCGCCGTTGCCGATGACGCCTGTCGCGTTGCCGTCGTCGTCGATGACCGCCTCGAACCCAAAAGCTCGTTTCACGGCTGGTGGCATGGTCTCGACGTCGGCGTCTGTGAGGCCCCAGTTCAACCAGATGACGCGGATGCCTGCTTTGCGCGCGGCTGGGATCGCGTGGGTTTGGAGCTGGGTCGAAGCGGAGTGTCCTGGTCCCGGACCGCGGCCAAAGGCGGGCGAGAGGAAGAAGTTTTGCATGTCGACTATCACGAGGGCAGTCTTCGCTGGGTCGAGCGTTATGGGTGATGTGCTTGTGGAAAGCGTTAGGCGAGGAGTGACTGGTGGCGATGATGGGTGTTTGGGATGTGTTAGGTCGAAGGTGTTGGTTCGTGACGAGTGTAGCCAGAAATTGCTGGGGTTACCTATAACTGCGCGTCGGTGGGTTGAAGGTTTGTCTGTCATCATGCCGGTGGTAATATCGTTGTCGCTGGTATGGTTGTGGTCCGAGAAGTAGGATGGTGGTGCTTTGAAGGTCGTGTCCGAAGTTCGGAAAGATTGGGCTGACTCAAACAAAGAGGAAAGATCAGACCTACAATTGGGATCCGTTGTGTATTTGTATCGGACACCTACTTGATAAGTTGTATTGATAGCATGTGCATGGTGGAGCAGACATGGAGATCATCTCCAACGAAGATTGCGGGGTACAAGATAAGGCCCATACCGCTTCGGCCTACCGAATTTGGCAAGATTGGTCATGTTTATCAGGAAAGGTCGGAGATAGGGAGATGCGTATGATCAATGGTGCTGTTCAGTCGCCGAAATATCAGCTATTGCTGGGCGATGACAGCCTCAGAGTTTGTTCGAATATCGTTCTGGTCGATCTTATGGTAACGAAGCCACGGCGGGCTTATTCTCCTGGATTACTACAACCGTTCCAGAAGCTCGAGAAAGATTACAAGGAGAGCCGCACAATTCTTTACTCGTCGTCTTCGTCGTCTTCGTCCTTGGTCGCTTTCAACCATGGTGCTTTCTTCCAGGGGTTCTTCATGGCATCCTCCTCGTCGCTGTAGGTTCCAGCCTCGCTATCCCACTGCTCATCATCTGATCCTCCGTGACGGTACCCATAGGCGCCCTGGTTATACTCATCATCAGAAGCTACCTCATCCTCCGGGTAATCTGCTCCGTAGTAATCTTCCGCGTTCTCATCCTCGTCGTCCGTGTCGAACTTTTCCTCCTCCTCGCCTTCAATGTAGCTTTCCCAGATTTCCTCATCTTCTTCGGTGATCACCAAGATACCAATTGATTGTGTGGCCGGATCTGTCGTGTCATCCGTCATTGGGACGTCCGCATGTTTCACATAGATATCATAGACGTAGTCCTCGTCATCGCTCATCTCGTCGATGCTACTGTTGGTATTGGTCCCGCTTGTCAAGCCACTCAATGGTGTCCTGTGTGGTTGTCGGTCTTTGAGCCTCCTGACTGAGCCTTTGGGCTGTATTATGACTCTTGGTTTCTCAACCGTGCGCTGCGCTGCCACCCTCTTATGTTCTGCTTCTTCTTGTGCCACCTCTTCTAGGGCAAACTGGTGCATAGCGTCGGCGAGCTCCAGAGATGGTGCCTGTGTGAGTTTCGAGGGAGTGACCCCACGAGGTATTGGCTGATCTTGTCGTAACGTCTTGGTACCTGGTCGTTTCAAAGGGGTCGAAATCTCATCGGGTACCTCGTGGTTTTCTGCTCTGCTTGCAGTCTCTGAATTCGAAGGACCCCTTCTCTTCTTCTCCACAAAGGTGGGCATTAACCCAGCTGTTTCGGCATTCCTTTTCCTTGACGGCGTGGAGAGCTCGAATCGGCGAGGGCCTGTTGGCGGTAAATTCTGAGGTGTGGCATTCTGTTTGGTCGCTTCAGGTGTGTGTAGGTGAGTCTCGAGTCGATATTCGAGATGTTGGAATTTGCGCTGTTTTCGTTGCGGTCCTTCGAGAATCAAAGACGGCAGCGGAGTCTCATCTCTTCGTCTTTTGATTCTGACATGAGTTGGACCGGTCGACATTCTGAATGATTGAAGTATGAAGACTACAGCAGTATGGTTGTAAACGTGATGTGAGTATTGAGATGTAGACTGATGTGGGTAATGAGATGTAGAGTGAGAGAGGAGTGGAAGTGGTAAACACAGTGATAATAAATTATACAATGATGACGCTTGACCAACATCAACCAAGGTTCCACACAACTACATGTACCTACCTTAGTAGGTCACACCACGGTATATCGCGAAAGACAAACACACACGTTTTGCACCCGAGAAATTCAGAGGAATCAGATTGGTTCATCACCTGCTTACTGCTATATACACGATGCTAAACAACAGGGTATTGAAATACAGAAATGCCGCTTATGCAAATCGCTTTTTCCACCCTCGCTCGAAAACTGTACAACGGAACGACCGCTCATTTACGCTTGCTCCACACCTTGAGAAACCTTTCCTTGTCTTCCAGGGTCAATCCAACTCTCTTGATCCGACCGAGCCTGGCGAGGGCCTCTCCGATCTTGTCAAGGACTGCGGTCTGTTCGTTGGTCAGAGATTCGGTCATTTCATCTGTTGGCCTGTTGCGCTTCTCCGGAGGGGTATGAAGATCGTCAAGGAGGTTCGTCTCGTACGAGTTACGCCTTTGCTCTTGCAGAGGCAGCCGTGAGGTGTTGTGTGTCGCTTCTGCGATTCGTACACGTATACAGTGTGTTGGCTTCGAATTCAAATTCCACAAGAAGGTGAGGTACGAGTCTGATACAGGCGTCGTGATATCTGCTGGTGTATAACGAAGACTGACCGGAAAGATCTTGACCTTTTCGGGTACGGTGAGCAAGCTGGGACTGAACGGTAAGATGCCCCTGCCATTTGTAGCTGTACACTCTGGGAAGATAGCGATACAACGATCTGGGTGGTCCCGGAGGATGGTAGCAATATCATCCAGTGTAGAATTTGGCGCAGGTTCGGCAGGCGTCAAAGTAAGGGCGTCCATCATTGCTTGCCACAACGTGATCTTCTGGACCTTTCGAGTGTTCGGGAAGGATCTGGTGAACAGAGGGTCGAAAATCGCGGCCAGGTAGAGCGCGTCGATCGGCGACGTGAACGAAGATGCAATAACAGAGCCTGGGTGAGGCAGTCGCGTGCTGTTCTTTCCGAGAGAGCCACGCTTTACACCGTCCACCTGAAGGTCAACCCACCAGATTCCAGGAATACCAAGAATGACCCATAACGCTGCCTTCTTCCCGAGCGACCCAATCGGCGCCCACGAGAAGAGTAGAAAATAGGCAAGACTGGCGGTCACAAGAAGCGGTATCCTGATGATGGCCAGGAAGATGTGCAAGGGTAGCGCTGCGCCAGACGGCTGAGTGGGAATTGGGAAAAATGGCGCGATGCCAGATCCTACTACTTATCAATCACACTGTCCCAGCCAAAAGTGTGCCAAAAGTGTTAATTGCATGCTCACCCTTATCACGAAACGCGCCGTATTTCTCCATGTTTTCCCTCTTCCAACACAGGACTCATAAAGTGTTGATAGATGTCAACGCTGAGCTGTATTGAATCTTTACTGCGTCCGAATGAGAAGAGCAATCGAAACCGGAGAAGATGCGAAAGGCAAACAACTCAAGGATGGGAATCTAGCAACCGGAAGGACAGCGATGCAGAAATCTGAACTCTGAACTTAGAGCGTCATCTTCACGTGAAAGTGCAGGTGCCCACCTCAGCCACATTGATCGAACGCGCTAAGTTTGAACGCGTTAGCACAAGCGGACTCTTCCGTCCGCCGCAGAGCCGCATGCTCGTCCGGCGACGGGACGCTTTGCAGCTTTGTTGATGTCTGTTTATTCCGGGGTCCATGACCACGGCGTGCTTTGCGTGACTGAATCAATTGCGACTACACATTCTGCGACTGCACGCACAATCATCGATGGCTGTCGCATGACTCTATGCCAGACCTTTCCTATCTTTCAGTCTCGTGACACGTACCCGAATCATGGCTTACAATGAAGAGAATTCGGTAAGTGCTTCTCAAGTGGAGCTCGTCATAGTTCTAGAGTCGCGACGACCTATACTGACATTTCCAGGCGAGGACGATGCGAGGCTCTGGTCTTCGTCCACCGAGTCGCATACCTGCTACAGCTGGTCTCTCCGAAATGACCATATCAGACAATAATATCCGAGCCATGATGCCTCCGCCAGCAACATTGAAACACAAGGGATCAAGCTGTGAGAGGGTATCATCATATAGAGGAAGGACAGGACTGATAGAGTTTACAGTACCGGAACCGCCATTTAAGAGAAAGACACTTGTCGAACGGGCTGTGGAGGCACCAAGGTCTATGGTCCCAATGACACCAAGCTCGAGACCGGTCAACCCTGCTGTGAAGGCTACGGTACTGGCAGGAATCAAGCCAGTACAACTGAGCTCGTCCAATATATCTCGAAATCTCTCAACATCATCGCGAACAACATCCAAATCATCATCGACCACACGGCCACCCTCTGCTGCCAGCCACTACAGATCGCAATCTGCACTATCGAATGGTCGCGCGGTCTCCGGAGAGTATGCCAATGGAGCGCGACCTGGTACTGCTCTGGAAGATTATGAAGAAACTCCACAACAAAACACCAAACGCAAGGGTACGCCGCCTTTTGTTCTATCTGCTTCATGCCTGCAAGATAGATTAAGACCAGGAAAGAATCGAGAGCGCTCGGACAAGTCAGGACTTCCCCTACCTTCACCAGCGCGCGACAATTTCTCAGGGTCACAGTCTCCTTTTCCTTTGTCGATCCCAGCGAAGAACCCGTTTCGTACCATCTCTTTGAGCACTGCTTTTCGAGGTCTGAGCTTGCAGCAGGACTGTGGCCAGTCGAAAGAAGGCAGTGTGTTTCCTTGTGCTGTATCTGATTTTGAGCGTCCCGAGACCCCTTCACACGTATCAAAATTACCTCCAAGAACTCCGACGGCGGTGCAGGCACCAAAGTTTGGAAAAACTCCCCTTGCAAAAGACAAGATTCCCAAGCGTTCTCCTACCAAAGTTGAGTACATGTCGCGCGAAACTAACACTCCTGCTCCAGCCTGGGATACCAAGGGACGACTTGAGGATATGGAAAATCTGTACTCGCAGCTCAGGAGCCAGTTCGAAGGAGCAGCTTTCGAGAAGACGGGTCTGGAAGAAAGTCTGACACTATACAAGACAAGATGTATGTATGCAGCCCGTGGGAGAACACCTGCAGTACTGATAACACTGCAGTGAACGAACTCGAGCAGATCAGGCTACAGCTAACAGCGTCGAACCAAACGAAGGCCGAGGAACTCACTGATATCAAGGTACAGCTATCGACAACGACGCTGGCTTTGGACGATGCGCGAAGGACACACAGGGTAGAGACAGATGAGATGGTGCGCAAACACCGTAACGAAGTGGAAGATGGTCGGGAACAGCAGAGGAAAGAGTCGGAAAGGATGAGGAGAGAGCACAGAGATGAACTTGACAAGTTGAGGCGGGAAAGTCAAGAAGAGACAGAACGACAGAACCGCCTTCGCCGGGACGAGTTGTCCGACCAAGAAAGGGCGCTCAAGGCAGAGGTTGAGGAAGAGAGAAGCAAGAGGATAAGAGAAGTGCAAGATCTAACGACGTATTATGCGATTCAACGACAGAATGTTGACAGCGACATGTCGCAAAGAGATCGTGAATTACAGCAAGCAAAGACCGAGCTGGAAGAGACCCGAGCAAGTCTGTCAAGCGCCAATTCTCTGGTCAAAAATCTCAAAGAAAAACTCGAAGAGGCATCCGTCAACACACTCTCTCTCGAAACCTCCATGAAAGCACTAAAAGGCAAGATCGAGTTCCTCGAGTCCGACAATCAGGCTCAGTCACAAGCGTTCGTGGACCTGAACCAGAAAATGCAGGACGCGATCGATGCCGCAGAAGAGGCCAAAGAGAAATTACGCACAGAAGAGACGCTCCGGAGGAAGTTGCACAACCAAGTCCAAGAGCTCAAGGGAAACATCAGAGTCTTTTGTCGAGTCCGGCCTGCATTAGAAGAGGACGCCGACGATCGTGCGAGAATTACCTTTCCCGACAGCGACTCGGATAGCAAAGAAGTTGCCATTCAGGGTCCAGAACAAAAGAGCGCTCTCGGCAACGTTACTAGCTCAACGAGTAACTTCTCATTCGACCGAGTGTTTGCTCCGGCATCGCAAAACGCAGAAGTCTTTGACGAAATCAGTCAGCTTGTTCAAAGTGCTCTTGACGGGTACAACGTCTGCATCTTTTGTTACGGCCAGACCGGATCTGGAAAGACTTACACAATGTCAGCTGTCGATGGTATGATTCCAAGAGCTGTGAATCAAATCTACGAAACGGCGACGAGTCTTGAGGAGAAGGGCTGGAAATATACCATGGAAGGCAGCTTTATCGAGGTTTACAACGAGACGCTGAACGATTTGCTCGGAAAGGCCGAGGACTGGGAGAAGAAAAAGCACGAGATCAAGCATGATCCGACCAAGTCCAAGACAATTGTCACAGGTGTCAATACCGTCGTGCTCGATTCACCGGCGAGAGTGAACAACATTCTGGAAAAGGCAGGCCGGAACAGGAGTGTTGCAGCTACTATGGCCAATAGCAGATCGTCTCGAAGTCACTCGATCTTCATCCTCAGGCTGACTGGAGAAAACTCCATCACTGGAGAGCGATCTGAAGGTACACTCAATCTGGTCGATCTTGCAGGTAGCGAACGGCTCAGTCACAGCGGTGCGACCGGCGAGAGAATGAAGGAAACGCAACACATCAACAAAAGTCTGAGCTGTCTGGGCGACGTCATCGGTGCTCTCGGGCAGGGCAAGGAGGGCGGGCATATTCCCTATCGCAACAGCAAAGTAAGTTTAATTCCTCTGCCCTTTTTCTTTAAAGAAAAAGAAGAAAAAAACGCTAACCATATGCAGCTCACATATCTCCTACAATATTCTCTCGGAGGTAACAGCAAGACGCTCATGTTTGTCATGATCAGTCCTAGACAAGCACATCTGAGCGAGACTTTGACTAGCTTGAAGTTTGCTACGAAGGTGGGTGCTCCCTGAAGGTCAAGTAGAAACGTTGCTAATCGATCGCTGCAGGTCCACAACACCCACATTGGCACAGCCAAGCGTCAGGCCAAAGTCAAGGAATGATTCGAGCGCAGAGGACAACACTTGGATCTGACGGTTGAGTATTTGCATAGCGTATCAGGATCTCACGACGTTCGTAGCCGTACGGCTTTTTCTGTATTGAATACCACTTTCCCTTCCTTTTGCACAATTTCCTGTCTATGTTGGACGGATGTGAGGAGCATCTTGCTCAAATCATGCGTCCCGGAGAGGTGCAAAGTGCGAAGTGCGAAGTGGCTGATGGAACAGACTCCCCGACCGCAGCGGGCCAGGAACCGACGCTCCGTTTCCTGAGCCGCACCTCGAAACAGAAGCGATCGGCCCACTCTCCACGATTTGACAGCCGCACTTGCAAAGGTTACTCTGACTTCACCCCTTCATCATGAAATATCCCAAATCGACACCTTACAATATTATCAAGAAATTTTACACAATTTTTCGACAACGTATGTCAAAACGATGCAGACGTGTTGTCGCCTGCCAGGCTCCCTTCCTGGCTGCAATGGAATAAGGTTATGCTTCTGGACAATATTGGATGTCTCCACTGTTTCCGGCGATGCTCACGATCCCGCGACCGAGAAAGATGGGTCCCTTACTCAATTGCACTCTTTTCGACGATGTTTGTGATGGTGGCATGACTGCCCTGGCAACGAGCTGCTCTTCGCAGTCTGCCCCACCCATTTCGATGCGGAATCGCTCTCTTCGACCAGGACAGGCGCGCGAGCTCTGGTAGGTCGTCACAAGGGGCTACAGCTCTCACCTGCTGGAATTGAGGGGTCTGCGTAAGCCATCGAGCCCCTCAGCATACTGGTATCACTCCGAGAGGACACGGGGCCGTCACACGAGTCTACAGCTCTCGTCTGCTGGAAACGACGGGACTGCATGCAGCTTCAGGCCCTTCAGCCTACTAATGGCCTACTGGTATCCCTCTGGAAGGACGCGGACGAGCGTGCGACTCACAGCGACCGGCACACCGTGTCTCACACGGCGTCACGCATTCTGGCAGAGATTTTGGGTTCGGGCTGTGTGCTCAATATTGGCAATATCGACGAGAGCGTTTCTGCCTGCTGCCTGCTGCCTGCGGTATACAGCTCTCCCATTGGTCCTGGTATGGGTCTGAGTATTGCCTCAGCAGTCTCTGCGCCCAATGCGAAAAGTTTGTTTTATTGGCAGGTGAGGCAGAAGGTAGGGCACTGTCCTATATCATCAGCCAGCTCCTCGCTCCTCGCCCTGTTTCTTCTCATCTCTTCTCTCACGCTTTTTCTTGTACAACTCTTCGTACAGCTCTTGTTACAGCTCTCTTGACAACTCTTTCTGCAACTTTCTTCACGACTCTTTCCACAACTCTTTCCACAACTCTCTGTGCAACTCGTCAAGCACCTCCTTGCACACCTCACCATACACCTCGACCACCAAGCAAGTCGACACAATGGCCAACATCAACTTGGCCGCCGCTTCGGGCTACTGGCACCCCGAAAGGCTAACCTCCTTCATCTGCCCTGCAGTGGGAGATTACGCCGACAAGCTGGTCCTGGCCCACGGCGCCGCCAAGCCCCCCAAGAGGGCCAGCAAGAAGCAGCCGGCACAGGGTCCCAGCAACCCCTGCAACCAGCGCTGCAGGGAGTGTGCCATGAAGCTGAGCTTCATGTGGTCCTCAGGGCACAGCGAGCGGGTCCTCGTCGGGCCGGACATCACCGTCTCCGAGATGGTGAACTGGGCTCAGGAGAGGTCATAGTGTGGCCCTCCTGGTAGTCTGTTCCTGGTCGCCGATAACGATCAGTATCCATCTGTGGAGACGCCGGTCCGCTTCATGCGCCTCAGGTCGGGTGTCTCGGCGCTCTGCTTGGGCGTGTACCCCCAGCAGCCCGTCGACCAGGGCCTTCTGTTCGACCCACAGCAGGTCCCAGTGGCCTTTCACCAACCGGCCAACGAGGCCCACCCACCGCCGGTCTTCCTGGCCAACCCACAGCAGGCCTCGATGGCCTTTCAGCAACCGGCCCAAGAGGCCAATCCATTGCCGGCCCTCGACGCCTACCCATTGCAGGGACTTTTGGCCATCGCGCAGTTCAACCAGCAAGCGGCCATCGAGGCCAACCAACAACCAGGCCTCATGGAGGACTTCGCCATGCCCTTGGCCGCCAACAACGACTTCGGCAATCTGCTGCCTCTGGATGCAGACATGCTGGACTTCGAAGACCCGGAGTTGGTCCCCTTCGACGACGCGGCCTTCATGGCATACATGGAGCCCTTCCCTCTGCCCGACGATGTCGCCGGCCCCGCGGCCAACCTCCCAGCCAACACCGCGGCTGACCCTGCGGTCGACAAGCAGGCCGACATGGAGGCCGCCGACAACTGGGCCGGCATCAACAACGTCGCCCTCGATCTCTTTCCGGGGCTGGCCGACATGCAGGCCACCGACCTGGACGGCGATTGGGACGCCATCATGGCCAAGGTCCCGGCCCTCCCGGTGCCTGTGGAGGAGACGGGCGATCTGGCCATGGGCGAGGCCAGCGACGAGGTCATCACTCCGGCCCCTCCAGCGCCTGAGGAGCTCCCCGCCGCTGAGTCCCTGGGCGAGGACGACCCAGCCCTCGCGGTGCCTGTGGAGGAGACCGGCGATGTGGCCATGGGCGAGACCAGCGACGAGGCCATCACTCCGGCCCCTCCAGCGCCTGTGGAGGTCCCCGTCGCTGAGCCCCTGGGCGAGGACGACGACTTGTTCGGCGAGGAGGCCCCAGCACCAAAGCCGCGTTGGCGGTTGTGCCTCCCTGGCCGGCCAGAGATGTTCGGGCCTTAGGCAAGTCTGGCTTCCATCACGTCTACAATACGACAATACACCACCATAGACGGCTGATGGCAGACAGCGACCCCTCTGGATCTGGGACTGGACTGGTGGATATTGGCATTGGGATTGGAATGGGATCTCGGCGGAGGACCAGGTGGTGGCATGTTTGGAACAGCCCTTTGGTAAGTCTACATCTCACATCACGTTGTCTACAGGATACTAATACGGTTTATAGATGGCTGAAGATTGACACGGTTTCTTTTGTTTGGGATTTGAGATTTGGTGTTATGGAGTTTTGGTTTTGTCGGAGTACCTTGATACTGCCGTTGTTGTCTATACCCATGTTTTAGCGAATGATTTCAACATTCTTCCCTCACCCTGTGTCCCTTGTGCCTATACCATGTGAATAATATACACATCGTCGTCGTGCCTATTCGTGAGGCCGTAATGCTACCCAGCACCCTCTTATCCTGTGTCTCGCACTCACTCAATACCATTGACCTGTTGTTACCATGACAATACGATGTACTACTGAGCACCATCTGCAATCACTTCCGTACATTGTATCTACTGGTATTCCATCGTGTGACTTTCTACCTCGTTCTCACTACTCTAATGTGCATACCAGTCTTCATCATTGTTTTGATGGTGCTGTTGCATTACCGGGTACCATTACCGAGCGATTGCGTTATTCAACAGGCGTTATGTATACATGAGAACAACCATCTCATCGTCGTGACCCCCGGACGCGGTACGTCACATCCGTAAACGCCAAGATGAAGCCCAAACACCACATCTCTCCTCAACTCCAACCCCTCCATCTTCAAACAATAACACATCAAACCGCCCAAAATGCAGTCCGGAATAACAGGTACACATCCGATCTCTCATCAATGCCTACCACTAACCCCATCAGCCTCGCAAGAGCTCATCTCAGCCTTCAACACCCTCGTCTCGACACCCACACAACGCGGCCTGCTGGCAACAATAACCAACGAACAACTGACCCCCGGCACCACAATCCCACTCTCCTCATGGCCATCCGACCTCGACGCCCTGTCGCCTCACCTCACCCCAACAGCGGCATCCTACATCCTCCTCAAGACCTCACCAACAGACCCGAACAGCTACATCTGCATAACCTACGTCCCAGACAGCGCACCGGTGCGCCAAAAAATGCTCTTCGCATCCACCCGCCTGACCCTGGTGCGCGAACTCGGGCTCGAGCGCTTCAAAGAGACGGTCTTCGTGACGACGGCCGAGGAACTCACGCCGGCCGGCTGGGCGCGGCACGAGAAGCACACGGCGCTGTCGGCGCCGCTGACGGAGGAGGAGCGGGCGAACGCGCAGTTGCGCGAGGCCGAGGCGGCGGAGAGTGGGGGCACGGGCGTCAGGAAGGGGCATTACACGGCGGGCGAGGGGGGTAGTAAATTGGCGCTGAAGAGGGGCGAGGGCGTTGTTGATGCGCTGGAGGGGCTTAAAGGCGCGGGAGCCGGAAGAGTGGTTATTGTGGTGAGTGCCTACCTGTTACGACAAGGATGGGGGGGATGGTGTAGCTGACGGATGCAGAAAATCGACACGGGTACCGAGACGCTGGTGCTGGATTCCACGAGCGAGGACGTACAGCCGTCTGGTCTGAGCGGAATGATCTCGGGCTCGGATCCACGGTTTACGTTCTTCTCGATCGCGGCTGGACAGGCAGAAGCAAAGATCGTCTTCATCTACACGTGTCCCGAGACGTCGAAGATCAAGGAGCGCATGATCTATGCGTCGAGTCGCGCGCGGGTGGTCAGTTTGGCGGAGCAAGAGGTCGGGCTACAGATCGCCAAGAGGCTGGAGGGCAGTGATCCGGCTGAGTTCACGGCCGAGGTGCTGGGTAAGGAGTTTGAGGTGCAGAAGGAGGAGAGTAAGGGGTTCGCGAGACCGAAGAGGCCCGGTCGTCGTTGATGTCTGTCGTTGTTGGGAGGAGTAGTTGCTGCGCGACGAATGGCGAGGAAGGGGATTTGTCGGTCGCATGACACGTCACTGGAGTATTGCATGAAGTGATAGAAATGACATTGCCTGAACAATAGCAGATGCTAGACCGCCAATGATATCCAAGATATGCTATACAAATGACATCCGACGCGACTCAACGCATGCGTGGACGAGCTACACAAAAGCAGCAACAGCATTGTCCCTACTCCTCATACTGACTCGGTGGCAGGTCGCGATTCTTCTCCAATATACCCTTCAAGTACTCATACACAGCAAACGTAACCGCCTGACCCGGCGCAACACGCATAACTCTTGGCGTGATACCCATCCAAAACGCCCTAGCACCCTCCTGCTTGAACATCTGGTTTGCAATATTGACGATCCTGCCCATCGCCGTCTCACCCGGCGCAGCGGGCGTCTTCTGCAGTCTCGTCTTGATGGTATCGATAGGCGCATTACAGAACGGGCCCATAGCGCCGGAGATGAGTCCAATCCCCGCCGTCTGCCATCCCGGCAGGTTCTTGGTCGGGTCGGCCTGGCGGTCCTGCAGGAAGGCCTTGAGCTCGGTATACGCGGTGAAGTTGACGGCCTGGTTCGTTCCCTGGCGCAGAGCGGTGAGCGACACGCCGCGGTACAGCGCGCCAACGCCCTCTTCCCGTATCACCAGGAACAGCGCGTGTGCGGCGTTGCGGTACTTGGGTATGTCCAGTGGGTCTGACATGCTGTGGTGCTGGGCCTGCAGACGGATCTTGATGACTTCCATGGGCGTGACGACGGCGACTGCTTCGGTGACTCCCGCGGCGAGACCGGCGAGGAAGGTGCCCCGGCCGCTGACTTTGCCGTCTTCGCCGGCGAGGAGCTGCTTGTACCATTCGTAGGATGTGAAGCGGATGGCCATTTTGGGGATTATGCCCGTCATTACTGCTCCGAGGCCTTTGTACAGACCGAGGGGCGATTCTTTGGCAACAATCTGCGTTCCTGTTGCGATGAAGCCGCGTCTCTTGACCTGGGTTTGCGTTAGTGCTGTGAATGAGTGATTGCTAGGAAGTGGTGGGACGCACTCCTGGGGCATATTTTCGTTTTGACAATTGCATGCGGACTTTGATTGTGTCGAGCGGATGGCAACAGAGGGCTTCCATCATTCCAGCACCTCCTCCAGCTGTATAGCGCATTAGCATGGTTGGTGTGGTTGAGATGCCGAGGTCGCGCTACCAATGAGATTGGTGGCCGCAGAAGCGGGCTTCTTCTTCCCCGGGCTAGTCACTGATTTTGCAGAAGACATGGTGTGTAATTCTCCTTCTCTTCAAGACTCTACAGTCTGATTCCTGTGTCGCCAGATGGCTCGAGAGATGTTCAATGGCGGAGCTTTGCTCGGCAAGTTAAGTAGCGATATGGTCGTATTTGGGGTAAGTGCGGGATGAGCTTTCGAGAAGGTAGAGTAGTGATACAAGAGTCGAGTATGTACTGTTAACAGAGAGGAAAGGAAACGAGGAACCAGAATACGGAAGGAAAGAAAGATGACGAAGTGTTATAAAGATGTCTGAGACTTGAAAAGGAACCGCTGGAGTCACCGAGCTCTGACTTGAGTATGACACTGGACGAATGGAGCTGGACCTCGGAGGTTTGCGGGCTTAGACTTTACCGTTGCTTTAGTCGTGGTTTGACAATTGTACGTTCTAGCGGCTCGATATACTCATAGTGGTGATGCTACATCTCGGCTGGTAGCTGTATTGATAGTAATTGTCGCGAGATAGATTCCTTACATACACAAACAGCCGTGGTGGTGGTCAATCGATGACTGACAGAAGCGAATGTTTTGTGACGTCGCTGCAGATCTGCGGCATGTGATGGATTTGGAAGGCACAGAATTTGGAGTCGCTCCTTCTTTTTGCGGGGATTGGAGAAATCTGTTTTGCGGGTCGGGCGTTCCACGCAATACGCACGTGAGATGGATCCTACAGCCGAGGTTCATTCTACGCATGACACAACAATAAATTCGATGTACAGGAGACGGCAAGTCACCAACCGTCGGCTACCTTGCGCGCCGAATCTTTCGGCGGGTTTCATAACCTCGAGACCAGCGAGTTCCGACCGAGAACGGCACGATGTAACAGCACATATAGCCGATGCTCGTTGTATTGTGTCGGCAGGGCCAGGCCCAGGCTTACACGTATACCACGAGACGGTATATCCACGAGACGGTATATCATTCATCTCTCCCATACAGACAAAATCTATACCTCACAGCCTGTCCCTCGGCCTGCTCCTCAACCTCAGCATCCACAAGCGACTCACCCACGAACCGCTCCAACTCCTCGTGACTCTTCAAGACCCAGTCTTTGCTCGCGTCAAGATCAACAGGAAAGGTCGTGTCACACTCGTACTCATTCCGCACCCTTGTGAGAAGCACATGTCTCGCGTGCTTCATTTTCATCGCCGCATCGTAGATCCCCGCTCCACCGATGACAAAGACTCTGCCGACGGGCTTGACGGCGCCCTGCTGTGCTGCCCGCGACTGTAGTTCGGCGAGACCGTCCTCGATGCTGCTGGCCACCAGCACGTCGTCGTGGGAAGCGCCGCTGAGAGACTCGGCTGTCTGGCTGCTGATGATGAGATTCGTGCGGTCTTTGAGAGGGCGGAATTTTGCCGGTATGCTGTCCCATGTCTTGCGGCCCATGATCACGATGTTTTGTGCGGGCTGTGTGTTGTTCTGCTGGTGTTGTGGTAGTCGCTTGGTCACGCGGGCGAAGTAGGCCATTTCTTTCTTTAGCATTGGCCACGGAAGGCCTCCATTCTTTCCTATGCCATTTTTGGCGGTCGCTGCCACGATGAGCGTCAGTGACGGTTGTGAGGATGCCATTGTTGTGGTGTTGTGTCTGTATTGTCTGTATCAGATGTGTTGTGTCTATTCGATGTACGAAGTCGCATCAAAGCGAGAAGAGTGACGCGTTTCGTGAGAAGTAAATTGAAATTGCCGCAACGGTACGTCTTGGAGTACAGTAGATGATACACGTTCGTCACTTGTGTGTATAGGTACGGTAGCATAGAACGGAAGCGTTGACATTTTCTGCTAAAGAGGTATCATTCTATCGTGCTCCAACATTCGCAGACTCATTACCGGGTAAAGCTACGATTCCTCTGCTTTGACACCGTTACTGTCTGCATTTGTCAATTGAGCCAACAGAGCAGCCACCGCCTTTGCATCTGCATCACCCTTGACAGGCCCATCATCCGTCTCAAGCGTTTTCAGTTGTCCGAAAAGCCACAGTTCTTGCATCTGACGTGTCATTGACAATATGTCCTCGGATGCTCTGATCTGCAAGAAAGTATTGCTTATTAATTTGTGCTCGTAGAAGAGAGCAGACTCTTAATGGGTGAGGAGCGTACCAGACCAGCCGTCTCGATTTGCATCTGATATTGATGAAGCGCTGTTGTTTGACGGTCTTTTTGCTCAATCTGCCATCATGTTAGTATTGACACTCTTGGCGTGTTCGATCTTTCTTCATTATTCATCATACACTAGAGAGTTCGAGCAGCGTCTCGAATCGTCGGATCAACTGATTCCTCAAAGAGTCGATCTTGCTCATCAGAGCTGGCGTGTTTCTTGGTAGAGGATCCATCTCCGATCAACGCAGGCGTAACGTCACCGATTCATAAGAAGATGTGTAATTCATAAGAAGAGTTGTTGGTCAGAGCAAGAGCGAGCAGTGAAGAGCGTAAGGTACATTGTGTACCTTATCATTCACCTCCGCTTGGCGTTGGTGGTATCTTAAGACGCAGCATCGAGGGGTGAAAATAATCAGCAGAAGTTCTAGACAACTCTGGAAACAGCGTACTGCACGAATACTATGGTACCCAAACAGTGTATGACCATGTTTCAGGTTCATTAGATGTGTGCTATGAACGGAGCAGAGAGATTACAAATGCCAACCAGCACCAACTACCAACCAAGCAAACCAAGCACTACGAAAATGTACAAAAGCGGACAAGGACAGACAACTGCGCAGGCTCTCCTACTCGTCGTCGTCGTCGTCAGACTCCTCCTCACTCTCAGCAGTCTCGAGCCACTCCAAGAACTTCTCAGCGTTCTTGCGAACCTTCTTGCTAGTAGCGATATCGACGTACTTCTTGCTAGCCTTGGAACCCCAAGCCTTGAGGACCTCCTCGGTGACAAGCTCGTTCTCATAGTACTTCAGGAGGATAGCAGAGATCTGATTGGTCATGTTTGGGTGCTCAATACCAACGAAGCGCTCGGTACCGCCGAGAAGGGCCTTTTCGTGACGCTCCGAAGTGATCATACGCTTGAGCATGGCGGCGCGGCCATCGATCTGCTTGATCATGTTCTCGTCGAATAGCGTCTGGGCGAGCACGGCGAGAGTTCTGTGCTTGGTCTCGATGTGGAGCTCCTTGGCCTTGAGGTAGACATCGACGTCCTCGACCTTGGTGATGCCACCCTTTTCCTCGGCCTGGCTCTCGATCCACTTTCCGAGTTGGTCATAAGAGTTGGAACCTTCGCCGTCGGCATCTTCACCATCCCCGTCGTTGAGTGTAGCCTGCTTGAGGTCGCCCGAGAGTTCCTTCATACGAGCCTTGACGGCCTCTTCAGAAGTATCGACGCTCCACTCAATCTCCTTCTCCTCTTCAGGCTCGTTGAGTTCCTTGGCCTCGGCGTTGATGCGCTTGAAGAGAGCGTCTCCGTTGTCACTGTCATCGCCGTCTTGGTCATCACCGTCATTGTCATCTTGCTCATCGCTGCCCTCGGCAGGGCTGCCTTCTCCACCAGCAGCTTTGCGCTCGGCTTCCTTCCTGGCCTTGCGATCGGCCTTCTTGGTAGACTTGTCCTTCTTGCCTTTGACAGAGGCGTTCTTCAAGATAAAGGAAGACAGCTTCTGGCGAAGGTCGACATTGGTGCGCTGACCACAAGCCTTGCAGTCGAGCACAATGTTGCCATCCTTGATGTGGACAACGGTTTCTGGGTTCTTGCAGCTCTTGCACAGAACAAATCGGTTGATGAAACCGTCGAGGTAATCTTGGAGCTTGGTGGACTCATGAGCACCGTTGATGATCCAGCGGTCGTCCTTGGGATCAATGTTGGTCTGAGCACCCAACTCGAATCCAAAGTATTTGATCAAGTACGAAGGAGGACGAGCGAGCTGGTGGGCAACGTCGGACAAGTTGACAATGACGGTCTTGATACCGTTTCCTTTACCTTCGATCTTGGATTGGAGGCGTTCCATCTTGTAGCGATAGAAGGGGTCGGCGACATCCTGTGCAATCAGTCAGTTATGAGCTCGTGTGGATCAAGGTTGAGGCTACTCACACGGCGAATGTTGACGTTCTGAGCCATCTTGGCGGTGGTATAGTCTTGAAGACTGGGTTTATGGTATGCTGGAAGAGGCTACTGAATGCTGGAAGATTGAAGATGCTGCAGACATGCAGTAACACCTGAAGTATGGTTTTTTTTGTTTGTAGATTCTGCTCTTTGACGACTGTTTCTCTATTCCTAGAGGTGTCTTTCAACCGTTGGTGATATGGTAGACCTTGGAAGGTTTACGCAATATACGTGATTGATGCAGCTTCGGCGGATCGGGAACTGCGACAGCGTGGAGAGAGGTCGGATACATATACAGCGCGCTTGGTCGATGTTTGTATGGTTGCGTGAAAGAGGTCTGGGTAGCGTGTGCTGATTCTTGGATGAAGGGGCGCTTTCCGGTGCCTGTGGATGTTTGCCTGATTGTCTGTTGATCAGAAGCAATCGAGACTGCTGGTGCAGAGTGATACTGAAAAATTGCGAGATGGTTGTAGGTTGGAAGAAGGTTCCAGGACGAAGAGAAAGTTATTATACCGTGCTTTGCAAAGCGGGACATCAAGGTCCACGTCGGTATTGTGCAGTGCCGTGCTCTCGGCACCGCACCCCGAAAAGGAACGCCAGGCATCTGCTCGCTCCGCATGCAAATTCTGCTTGCCTGATGATTACTGTTCCGTTGTTGCTTCTTCGTGACTGTCTTACATTCTCGTCCATCAGATGTTATTCACATATGCACGCGTGAGGTTCCATATTGGAGCAAGTGTAGTCGGTATCATTATTCTGCGATGCACTTCTTTGGACAGTTTGCCGATGAAGCAGTATGCAAAGCACTGCATGTTAGCAGTGTGCAAAGCACACATTACCGCTTACTACTACACTCAAAGGATTTGTGATACGTATCTGACTAGGTGTCGTGGGACTGTTCTATGGGCGACAGCATAATATCAATATAAACACTCTTCGAGATTATTGTGATTATACTCAGTACACGTCGTATTGCGTGGCCGGATAAATGCTGAACCTACAGCCGTCGTGAAGCGACTGTATTATTATGCATGATTTTGACCTCTGTGCAACACAAATTATTATTATTTCGTGAATTTTCATGATGAAGGTCGACTACAGCCTCTATCTCGTGACGGACAACACACCAGCCATCTTAGGCACGCGAGACCTCATTCAAATCGTGAGACAAGCCGTGGCTGGAGGTAAGCAAATCTCAGCAGCCATTCACCCGTGAGCATCGCTCATGACCCAAAGGTGCTACAATTGTACAACTGCGTGACAAGACCAGTGACACAGGCGAGCAGATACGTATTGCCAAAGAGTTACACAAGATCACAAAGCCTGCAAATGTACCCCTCCTCATCAATGACCGCGTCGACGTCGCACTCGCAGCTGGAGTTGAAGGAGTTCATATCGGACAGGATGATGTTGGTGAGCAAACCAGAATCCTACCTTACACGTTGACAACGACTTCACGCTGACATAACGTGAAGATCTGACCAGTGCTCGGAAGATCCTTGGTAAAGAAGCCATCATCGGTGTGACCGCCAACTCGCTGGAAGAAGCAGAAACCGCCGCTCGAGACGGAGCAGATTATCTAGGCCTAGGGACCGTCTTTGCGACCCCGACGTAAGTCTTCGTACGACGTAAGTCTTCGTTCTCAAGACCGAAGGTTAACAAGTCACAGCAAAGAGAACAGCAAGTCAATCATAGGCACAGCCGGCGTCCAATCCATCCTCACCTCTTTGGCCTCCTCACATCCAGACATCAAGACCGTCTGCATAGGCGGCATCAACGCAAAGAACGTCCAAAGAGTCCTCTACCAAACCACCTCTCCCTCGAAGAAACTCGACGGCGTAGCAGTCGTCAGCGCCCTCATGGCCGCCTCGGACTCTCAAGCCGCAGCCCAAGAACTCAACCACCTGATCACCACACCACCACCCTTCGCAACGAGCGTGTCCGCCCCCACGCTCAGCCGCGCCGACATCGTCTCCCAAGCCCCGGACCTAATCAAGCGCCTCGCGGCCAAGAAGCCACTGTGCCACAACATGACGAACCTAGTAGTGCAAAACTTCGCAGCCAACGTCGCGCTCGCCGTCGGCGCCAGCCCCATCATGTCGAACAACGCGCTCGAAGCAGGCGATCTGGCCGCGCTCGGCGGCGCGCTGGTCATCAACATGGGCACGACGACGCCCGAGGTCAGGAACGCGCATCTCGCTGCCGTGACCGCTTACAACGCCGTCGGCGGGCCGGTACTGCTTGATCCGGTCGGCGCGGGCGCGACGGAGCAGCGACGGCTGGGCGTGCGCGCGCTGATGGCTGGTGGGTACTTTGATGTCATCAAGGGCAACGAGGGCGAGATCAGGACCGTCAGTGGTGCGAGTGGTGTCAAGCAGCGTGGTGTCGATAGCGGCGCGAGTCAGTTGTCTATGCAGCAGAGGGTCGAGCTTGTCAAGGCTGTTGCTGCGAGGGAGAGGAATGTGGTGCTCATGACTGGTGCTACTGATGTTGTGTCTGATGGTACCAGGACTTTTGCGATTTCCAACGGTCACGAGTTGTTGGGCGAGATCACGGGCAGTGGATGTACTCTCGGCACGACTATTGCAAGTGTGCTTGCTGTTGAGAGGGAGGACAAACTGCTTGCTGCTGTTGCGGCTATTCTGATGTACGAGATTGCTGCCGAGAGAGCGTCCAAGAGAGACGATGTGAGAGGACCAGGTACTTTCGTGCCGGCTTTCATCGATGAGTTATATGCAATCAGAAACGAGAGCGCAGCAGGAAACGGTGCTTGGGCAGAGGCGGTAAAAGTCGATATTCTGTAGACTTGCTTATCACGAAATGTGCAGCTGGTATCTAGCAGTACTTTATGGCATCGTGCGGACTTCAACCTTGACACCTGCCTTCTGAAGGCGCTCGATATATGCACCACCGAGAGTAGCTGGCGTCAAGAAGCCACCGCCGATCTGTTTGGCGAGCGTCTCGTCGCGGAGAAGGGTAACGGCTGCTTCTGCTGCGAAGACACCAGTCAGGTGGTAGAGTCCGCCCTCAAAAGCGAAGCGACCGAAAGTCCTCTTTGGTAAATCTGGATCAGTGGTGTCGGCAGTAGCGATAGCTCTGTACTCGACAGAATCGTGCTTGCTCTCCCTGTGATCATGTCAGTCGAGCGATCGATAACGAGGTATGTGCCGTGGCTTACTCCTTCGATGGACCTTCACCAGGCTGGTAGATGAATTTCTTCAAAAGCGTCCTAATCGGTGAAATGATCAAAGCCATAGCTCCGAAAATTATGGCGAAATGGATCAATGCACCAGTCAAGATATTGCGTGCGTTCATGTACGGCTGGAAGCGGAATTTGTCGCCGTAGTATTTGCCGCCCTCGAGCAGACCCCACGTGCGATGTACCTGAGTCCTGTCGACAGCGCCCTGCACGTTGGTGGTAAGAGTACCGAGATCACGGACAACGCGGACACCAAGTATTCTTTCCATAATACTGGGCGACGGGTCGGTATTGACGCTGGCAGGAGGTCCGATGGGGCTGTGGACCCATGGCTTGCTTGCTTCTCCGATCTGTTGAAGGGAGTAGACGTCGAACAGAGTCATGACGGTACCCAGAGTTCCACCGCTTGGTGCAGCCTTCATATTGTACAGACTGAACACTACGTCCTTGGTACCTGCGTTCAGGGTCTGGCGAATGTGAGTGGCCAGAGACCAGGACAGCAGATCTGCAGGAGCCGAGTCGACACCGATCTGTGGGATGATGATGGTCTTTTTCGCCTTGGCCTGGCTGTCGTACTTCTTGATCATGTCCAAAGTCCATGGTGATTCGCCGGTCACGTCAAAGTAATGAGTGCCGTTGTTGATGCAAGCTTCGATTACAGGTTCTCCGAATCTAGAGTACGGGCCTACCGCGTTGATGATTACTCTGGTGCTCGCAGCAAGCTTGTTGAGCTCGCTCTTGTCTAGTGAGCAAATCTCGATCTCTGTGTTTTATGAGTGTTTCCTCTGGATATCAGGATACATGGATCTAGATGTTTGCATACCAGGTTGTTTCCGGTCGGCATTACAGGTTCGAAGGTCAGAGATGAGATTCTGAAGCTTGTCGTGTGACCTTCCGGCGATTGCCCACTTCACGTCAGTAGGCAGATCAGTTGTGATATGCTGCGAAACGTATTTGCCAGTGAAGCCGGTAGCTCCATATACGACAATGTCGTACTTGCGACCTGTGTCTGCCATGATTGTAATACTTGAGTTTCCACAATTTTGTCGTCGATGAGTCGAGGATGCGACTATAAAAAAAAGTTGTTATTGGAAAAGGATCGCTCGAGATACTCTGGTGTTGTGTAGATATCTAGAGGCCCTACCTAACGTATGTGTGTGATGGACCTCGGTCGCCCACTTGGGTTTGGAAGCCGACGGCCGTGCATGGCTTCCTACGTCCAATCTTCGACTTACTATGGTCGACTCGACTTACGCTGGGGATATTGCCAGACAAGCAATTTATGACTTCTAGGCGATTGACATACGATTTGACCAATTGTTTTTGAAGAAGTGACTGATGGTGTGAACTGCTTTCAGACTGAAACCTCAAGCAGCGACGTCAAATGCCAAGCACGATGGTAACAAGAACCAGGCAGATCGTTATCGTCTCGCTTAATCCTCGGCACTGAGAAAACACTCGCAAATCTCCATCACAGCCAAATCCGCGAACCGCTCCTGTCCTGCTTCTGTTACATCTTTGCAGTCAACACACAACCGCAAATATGACCAAGCGCACTAAGAAGGTCGGCATCACCGGTAAATACGGTACCCGGTATGTGACGAAGCCCATTGATAATCGACTCGAACCGATGGACTCGCAGACTTGATGCGAAAGAATGGACTGGCAACGAACGTTCGCTAACAATTGGATCAGTTACGGTGCTTCCCTGCGTAAGCAGGTGAAGAAGATGGAAATCACCCAGCACGCCAGATACACCTGCACATTCTGCGGAAAGACCGCCGTCAAGCGCCACTCCACTGGCATCTGGGACTGCAAGTCATGCAAGAAGACCGTCGCCGGAGGAGCCTACACCGTCTCGTACGCACTACCCGAACATCGATCGATACTTTCAGACGAACAGCATCAATACTAACAACCCATCTAGCACCCCAGCCGCCGCTGCCACCAGGTCAACCATCCGTCGTCTGAGAGAGATTGCTGAGGTTTAAATGGGAGTCGTTGGGCTGCTCGGAGAGGTTTATGAAGGATGAGTTGGAAGGATGGTATTCCCACTGGCATGATCAGGCGCAAAAGCATGGGTTTATGATATCTTGTGGTTTAGCTACACGGCAACTTGAATGGAATGCCTGAGCTGGACGCTCACCCAAACTGCTGTCGGTCCTTCGTGATGAGATATAGACGTCCATCGTTGCGCTCTGCTGGATCATCGACTCTTATTCCTAACGTCTCGAACCGACTTGAGGATTGATTACCTATATGCGACACTTTCCCATATAATGTTCGATCTGATTTACGACTTCTACCGGACCTGGATGTCATATGACTACAGATGTCTGTGTCCTTTCCACGACACGCCCCGTGATGAAGTAGTAGTTCGTGTTATCACATGACATGCACATGTGGCCATGACTGTTAAGTTGTTCTATCATGTTTTCTTGTTGTTGCCTTTTTCGGCAGGCGAGACAGCCACTCAGCCCGACCCATCCGCCGGCGTGGACTCGACTCACTGGAGCCTTGAGAATAAGGTACCTTAGTGTCAACCCGGCCCGTGCGCTCCCGTCTCCCGTACTGTACCCCGTCATTCGTATATAAATGGAAACCATCTCTCACTCTCTACCTTTACAACCTCAAATCGAATTTTCCGACTCTTTCCTGCGCTGAAGGCGCTTTTGACCCAGCTATTGCTGGACCGATATTTCAACCATGATCGACTCTTGCATAGTTTGTCTGGGCGACATGCGATCAGCTCAATCCAACATCTCAGACACGACCGACCCTCCACCATCGCCGCGCCAAGCATTTCCTACAAGGTAACCTTTCCACCCTGGTTCACGTTTACTCCTTCGATGAGCGCTCTCTGTCGCTGGTTGGCTTCCTCAAGCAAGATGACATACCATCTCGCTCTCCAGTCCTCACAGACTTGGCTTCTCGGCCGAATGAGCTCAAAAGGTGAGGTCTCATCTGCTTGTCTATGCACCAAGCCTCAGTAGACCTCTAGGAGTCCCATTCGTTGCGTCGATGGACAGTATGGCTGACTTGACGTTTTGTAGTACAACTTCCGACGAGGACGAAATTATTGCACACCTTCTGCCCTGCGGCCATAACCTTCACGACTCTTGCCTCAAGCCATGGGTAGAGAGAGCCAACAGTTGCCCGATATGCCGAGCCAACTTCACCATGGTGGAAAGGAAAGAAATGATAGACGGTCCAACCATTTCGACTTATGCCGTCCAAGACAAGCGACAAGAAGCCGAGCTCGACCCCTCCATGCTTATTGAGGAAGACCTACTGGACGAGCCCGAAGACCCATGCATGCTATGCGGTCAATACAACGACTCATACGAGACCATGTACTGCGATGGCTGTGATCGCGCAGCGCATGTCTTCTGTGCCGGTACCGGAGATTTTCCAGAGGTCTGGTATTGTGCAGAATGTCTGCATGCGCTTGACGACAACGAAACCGTCGCACCAGGAAGAACGTCTCGACGGACTCGGAGGACTCGGACTACAACGACACAAGGCGAGCCTCGTCGTACTGGTGGTGGTCGTCGCTCTCGCCGGCCTGACGCCTGGGCAAGAGTGTGGCAGTCTGTCTGGGACCGTCTGAACTTTGATCTGGACTTTCCCTTTGACGAAGAAAGCACAACTGAGATTCCTCGTACTGCAGCCCAACGCCGCGAGCTGAATGTCTGGCAGCAACGCTTGCAGGTCGCGTCTCGACAAGGCGCTGGCAATCGCTTCCGCAACGTGGCTTCCTCAGTGCTTCAACCTCCAGCACCTGCTCCGGAGAGCCAGGAGGAACTAAGAGCCTGGAATGCATTCGACAAGGCGCGTGATCTTCACGAGGAGGAGAACGCGTCTCGACCTTCAAACAGCCGAAAGCGTCAATCCGAGACAGCCTCGCCTGCTTCTCCACAGCATGTCATGGGTCAAGAAGCTACAGAAGAACGCAAGCTCAAAAGACCACGTACTCGACGCAACCTTGCTGTCGATACGAATGGCAACGGAGGAGAGGCTTCATCTTCGTCTCGTGCGCCCGCTCAGAGGCCCGTGGAAGCACCCAGTTTCTTGAACTCATTGCTCCAAGAAGTCGAGCGCCAACCACCTCCAAGCGATCTCGCTTCACCAGACGCTACCTTGACCGATGGCCAACTCTCTCCACCAATGTCCTCTCCAATCATGTCACCCATGCCATCGAATCGTCCGTCGCCCCGCGCAGCTTCGTTGACGCCACCGCCATTTTCGCTCACACGGGCTTCGTCACCCATGCCTCTTACCTCGATCGTGCGCCCAGCCATATCACCAATCACGAGACCTATCTCGTACTCTCCATTCTCACCGGCAGAGCCATCGAGAGAGCCGAATCGCGACGCTACACATAGAGGACGTACGAACGTTCCGCATACCCCACGAAACTCTTCTCCACAGTCTCCATCGGGAAACTTATCATATTCGACCAAAAACGAATTACAACGCATGGTCAAAAATGCGCTTGGCCCACGCTATCGCGAACAGGAGATCACTAAAGATCAATACACCGATATCAACAGAGACATCTCTCACATGCTATACGACCATGTCGAGCATGCGAAAGGGCTTGCAGATCAAGCTGCAAGAGACAAACTGCAAGAGATGGCAAATAGCGAAGTCGAAAAGGCTATCGAGGCTATTCGAGCGCAGCAGTAACCGTTTTCTTGCGGTCAATGGCGTTTGTGGTGTCACGGCAGCACTCTGTACGCTTTGCGAGGAGCTGCACATGGGCGGACGGAAGGATAACTTTATGAATTATGTAGATACCCAGGTTTCCTTTTTTGAATGGAGTTGATTTGAATTCTTTTCCACGAATATGAAACCATGTCGTGTAGGCGTGTGCCTCCGTAAATCGTGCGGATACTGCATCTCTATTTACAACATACAACACCCGACTTTCTATTGGCAAACATTCGTTCGAAAGAATAGATTGTACGCAGACACCATTGTTTCAGATACTTCTTCGTTACTGACAGACAATGCCTCATGTTGTTGTACTCGGGTAAGTGGCGAAATTCCCAACATTGTATGAGGAACATGCTAACATTATATCGTGGGACAGCGCCGGCGTAATAGGCCTACAATCAGCTATAGACCTGCTCAAAGCAGGACACAGGGTCACGATAGTCGCTGCTCATCTGCCAGGCGATAAAGTCATCGAGTATACTTCACCATGGGCGGGAGCGCACTGGCGGACTCACGCCTCGGATGACGACCACGAGGAGCAGCAATGGGATCTCGAGACCTACGAAGACTGGATGCGTACCATCGAGCGCGAGAACCAAGACTCTAAACTACCCAAATCAGGCCTTGCGGTACGCTTATCAGCTCCCTCCTCAACCGACGACTAACACCCCCAGATCGTCGACTCGCACTCCTTCTGGACAACCGCACCCGCAACAGCGCCATGGTGGACGAAACGCCTCCCCTCCTACCGCTCCCTCCCCCTCACCTCGCCCCTCGTACACGAAGCCAACGTCTGCGCATCCCCAAAGAACCAGATCGCAGCAGCCGGGACCTTCAAATCCATCGCAATCAACGTCCCTCACTACCTGTCCTACCTACAAATGATCTTCAGCACCTTCGGCGGCGTCGTAATCCGCGCCACACTGCCCGTAACACCCTCCCTGTGCGCTTCTCTGTCGCACCTCCCGCCGCTCATGCACGCCCACGACCTGCCCTCCCCGGCCGCAGTGGTCAACGCCACAGGCCTCATGGCAGCGGCGCTGGCGCACGACGACAGCGTGTACCCGATCCGCGGACAGACGGTGCTGGTGCGCGGCGAGGCGCGCGCCGTGCGCTGCCGCATGCGTGCCGACGGCGGCGGCATGGACTACGTTATCCCGCGACCTGGATCCGGGACCACGATTCTAGGCGGCACGAAGGAGGTGGGCGTTTACTCGCCTGTGCCGGACGGGAGGGTCGCGCGGGAGATCCTGGAGGGCTGTAGGGGCCTCGCGCCCGAGTTGTTGACGGATGAAGAGGGCTGCTTTGAGGTCTTGAGTACGCAGGTTGGGCTCAGGCCTGGAAGGAAGGGGGGCCCGAGGATGGAGTGTGAGGTGTTGGATGGATGGAGGGTTGTTCATGCTTATGGCCATGCTGGGGCGGGGTATCAGAATAGTGTTGGGGTTGCGAGACGGGTTGTTGGGATGGTGAGTCAGGTCCTTGGTGAGGAGAAGGCAAAGCTGTAGAGGCAGGCAGCGATTCTGTAGAGCAGGATGTATGACCGTGAGGAATATAGATCAGAACGAAGCCAAAGGTAGAGCGTGTGTGGAGCGCCTTGTGCGGTGTGTAAAGTTATCATTGATCGTGAGAAGCACGTCTATCATTGCATAGATTTCTATTCAAGCTCGTTGCGCCATGTAAAATCAGCTTTTCATAAAGCCGGCAGGAGATTCTACCCAGGATATCATCGTCAGTCAATCAATCAGTCTACCTGCCACATGTAACGCCGTCCAATGCAATCGGTCAAGGTTCATCTGTCTTGGACCTGCCAACCCTCGTTCACATTGTCAAACGGCAATCTTTCTATCCCCTAGAAAGCAGCCTTGGCGTGCTCACCATTGATCGCAACACCATCGACACCGTTCGCAAGAGCTTCTTGTACCGCCAACTCGGTCATCTCCTTGAGCTGGCCACTAGCAGCAGCAACGAACCCGAGGAACGGCTTCGAGGGTTCCAAGACACGACTGAGGTATTCAGGGTGGTATTGAACACCGACAAACCATGGGTGGTCCTTGAACTCGATGATCTCGCATCTGACACCGGTATCGTCTCTTCCAATGAAGGTCAAGCCGTGCTTCTCCAAGTCCTCGACGTACTTCGGGTTGACCTCGTATCTGTGTCGGTGACGCTCACGGACCTCGGTGGTGTGAGATCCACCGTAAAGAGCCCGCAGACGACTCCATTCTGTGTCGGGTTGCCAGATGGTTGGTCGGAGGCCGAGACGCATGGTACCACCGAGCTTGCCAGTGTGGTGTTCCGGCATAGAAATGATAATGCGGTCGCCGTCCTCTCCATTAAACTCCTCGCTGGTTGCGACAGGCAATGTCATGCCGAGTTCAGTTCTGGCAAACTCAATGACAGCGATCTGCATGCCCAGACAAATACCAAGGTATGGAATTTTGTTCTGTCGGGCCCATTTGGCTGCCAGAATCATTCCCTCGGTTCCGCGAGTACCAAATCCACCAGGAACCAGAAGACCCTGAGCTGTGCACACATCGTGCCAGCACTTGTGAAACCGTGCCGGGTCCTTTTGCTGCATCGCCGGCTCAAGAGCCTCCGAGTCGACCTTGATCAAATCCAACTTGCGCTTGCACTTCATTGCCGAATGCTCCAGACTCTTGATGACGCTCAAATAGCTGTCGCCTTGCTCTAGATATTTGCCGACTAGAACGATCTTGACAGGCTCCAGTGAATGTGTCAAAGATGCGGTCAAATCCTTCCAAGAATTCCAGATACCTTTGCCCTTTGCACGAAGTGCTGGAGAGATTGACATGGCGTCCAGGTTCAGGACAGCGTTGGAAAGCTCCAATAGACCTTGGTCGGCGAGTAAGCTTGGTACCATATATGTGCTAGGCATGTCGCGGACGGCTAGGACCTGGGCGACAGGGACCTGACAGAAACGGGCGATCTTGTCGATAGAGCTCTTCTCGAGTGGCTTTTCGCAGCGACAAGCGATCTGTTTGATCGTCAGTGGACTGTCCACGTTCTCGCTAATGCAGCAATACGAACCAAATCCGGGATGAGACCAGCGCTCCGGACAGCCTTGATGGCCATCTGTGTAGGCTTGGTCTTCTGCTCGTCGTGAACAACTGGGACGTAAGAGACGTGAATCTGCATGAAGTTGTCCTTTCCAGCTCTGACACGCAATTGAGTAAGAGCCTCCACGAAAGGCATGGACTCGATGTCACCAACGGTACCTCCAAGCTCGACAATGCAGACGTCCGGCTCCTCACCAGTGTCGTCGACTGGAATTTTAGCGACTCTCTCGATCCAATCCTCAATTGCCTCGACAATGTGTGGGACAACTTGTACGGTATGTCCGAGATAGTCACCACGTCTCTCTTTGTTGATGACAAGCTGGTAGATCTTGCCGGTTGTGATGTTGTTGTCGCGAGTTAATGTGATGTTGAGGTAGCGCTCGTAGTTGCCAAGATCCAGATCGACTTCTCCACCATCGTCAAGAACAAAGCATTCACCATGTCTGAGAGCCGTAAGCCAATGTCAGATCACCCCTGAACCTGTGGTGTGCTTCGTACTCTTTTGGGTTCATGGTTCCTGCATCGACGTTCAAGTAAGGGTCAATCTTGATTGAAGAGACCTTGAGACCTTGCGCCTTGAGGAGAAGACCGGTGGAAGAGGCTGTCGTGAGGTCAGTACCCTCTGCAGTGTGTTTCTGGAAGCTCCTTCACTTACCAATAATGCCCTTTCCCACACCGGAAATGACACCTGATGGAGTCAGCCAAACTCACACTGTTCACGAATTTTGGCATATACATACCACCCGAGACCAGAACGTACTTCATCTTGCCGGTACTGATATACGAAAGAATCGAACTTGCAGTGCCTTTTCTGGCTTTAACCAGGCGGGAGAGAGAGCAAAGGTTCTGAGAAATTTGGAGACGCTTTTTCACGCGTTCGAGTCATGTTCGCGTGTGGTGTACGCGACGTGAACTATGGTTGCCTAATGTGAAACTCAATCAAGTCTTTTATTTATATGGTGAGTTATCTTGCTTCAGATACTGTCCTATCTGGTCTCCAAAACAGAGCCGAGCTTGAACTGTGTATCGTGTGCCTCAAAACAATGTTTACTTCAAAGAGTCAATACTGCTGACTCGATCCATCTCGTTTCAGGGTCCAACTCATGGCATTTATCCAAGACGCGGGGAAACTGCGCCGCTCTTGCCTTTTGTGACATCACCTCCACAAATGGAAGGTCCGTAGCTCTCCAAATATGAGGTAGGTCGGACAGGGTATCGGTAGGTCCTCGAAGTATACCATCTCCTTCAATTTCCCTTCTTCTATCCTCTTTCTTCCTTTTCAAATCCATCAATCAATTCCAAGATGCATTACCTAGCCGCGCTACTGCCATTGGCAGCTTTGAGCACAGCTTCACGCGACAACCTCCAGGTCCCAATTGGCTCTGCTCTTTACGATCAGATGCCGTTGCTCGGATTCGGAACCTGGAACCTCGACCGTGACAATGCTTCAGCAGCAGTCTCTCACGCCCTCCAGACCGGCTACCGCCACATCGACTGCGCACATGTCTACGGCAACGAGCCTCTTGTCGGCAAAGGCCTCGCGGATGGACTGAAAAAAGCCGAGATCTCTCGTGAGGACATCTGGGTGACCTCCAAGCTATGGAACGACCAGTAAGTACCCGTAACCTCTTTTTTATGACTTGACTAATGACCCCAGCCACGACCCTTCCAAAGTCGAAGAAGCAATCGACACCACCCTCTCCAACCTCGGCCTCGAATACCTGGACCTGTACCTAATGCACTGGCCAGTCGCGGACTTTTCAGGCAAGACATCGATCCACTACCTGCCGACCTGGGAAGCGATGATTCAGCTCCTCCAAAGCGGCAAGACACGCCACATCGGCATCTCGAACTTCAGCCCGGCGCAGCTCAAGGACCTGTTGGCGCACAGCAGCATGAAGCCCGCCGTGCACCAGATGGAGCTGCACCCGTACCTGCAGCAGCGCGACTGGCTGGCCTTCCACGAGGAGCACGGCATCCACGTCACCGCGTACAGTCCGCTGGCCGGCACGAACCCGACCTACGGCGGCGGCGAGCCGGTGCAGTTGCTCAAGAACAAGCAGGTCGGTGCTATCGCTGAGAAGCGTGACTGCACGCCGGCGCAGGTCGCGCTGGCGTGGGGCATGAGTCGCGGCACGAGTGTCATTCCCAAGTCGTCGCATGCGGGCCGTATCGAGGAGAACTTTGGCAGCAAGGAGTGTGATCTGCACAAGAGTGATTACGCGGTACTCGCCGAGTTGGGTGAATACCACTACAGGTACAACAACCCTAGCAAGAGCTGGGGCGTGGATCTGTACGAGGGCTTGGAGGGCACTAGTGCTTAGACGATGACGAGAGAGTGATGAGAGAGGAGATCGTTCAGTGGAGGATGAAAATGCTACAGAAACAACTCGCAGCTATACGTAATCTAGCTACATATCCGAAGGGTATCTATGAAATCGCTCACGCTCTTTCTGCCCAGTGATTTCTTGTCGGTATCAACAACCCGTCAGCTGGACAGACTAAATGCAAAACAGTATAAACAAAACAGAAACAGCCGCGCTTTGTGCCGACCAGGTGCCGATCGGCGGTGCTGTTGGCAGGGTGATTAGATAGAAGTGATTGTCGAGCAGTCTCCACGGGGAAAACGCGTTCGAATCAACCGAAAAAAGGACGAGTAGCGTCGTCTGCTGCCTCCCAGAGTGTATCGTATAGCCGATATCATTCTTACGCCGCTCATGCAGTGACATTTGTAAGGAGATTCTGGTCCGTGGAAGGACGTCCTCCGTGTGTTCAATGACTCTTTGGCTTTTTTGCCTTGCTTTTGCCTTTTGTACCAGGTTGGTCCTCCTCCTTGTCCCTTTTCTGACCTTTTCTTCTCGGTCGATCGTCCTCCTCGTCTTCAGAGTCGCCATCGTCTTCGCTGTCATCATCGTCATCGTCGTCCTCCTCTTCCTCCTCCTCCCCGTCGCTGTGGTGACCCAAGCGTCTCTGTTGCTTATCCTGTGCCTTCTTCCTGGCGTTTCTTCTGCTAGCTGCACTTCCTTTCTTGACGCCCACGTTCAGACCTTGATTCCGTAGAGATCGCAACAATGCACTGCTGGCCCTCATACCAGGGAACTCTTTGGCGGTAAAAACGTCGAAGGACTCGCTTTGTATCGTGGCTCTGATGCGGTTCTTAGCTGGGTTGGTCATGTCGCGCGGGTTGACTTTGAGCAGTCGAAACAGAAGCTTGTATTTGCCAGGACTGCGGCAAGATAAATCTGGAAAGACGAAGAATGACCCCTTGGTACCCTTCTCGTCCTTGGCGACGCAAGGAGACGCAAGAGAGTTGCCCATGAGTCTCTGCGCGCTTGCCATGTCAGGTCTAGATGGTGGGATCTGCGACTGATCCTCTCCAGTGTCTGGGTCGATCAGAACACAGTGTAGTGTCACGTAGCTGTCGCTCTCGTACTCCTGCTTGCCAGTTTTGGGATCCCGAGCGATGAGCTCAACAATCGGAGGAGGGTCTACCACACGGCGGTCTCGTTCGCCGAAACCACAAGCTCTGGCTGCAATAGGCTGTTGTCGCATCCGCAATGAATACTCGAACTCTGGTGGTTCTGGTTCCGGTTCAGGAGGTTGAACAAAGACCTCGTGTCCAGGTGATGTTTCGGAAACGGCAGAATGCGGTTCGAAGCCCGTAACATTCTGAGAGTATACGGACGATGCGGTCGGACTGCAGGTAGAAGACACTCTACGCTGCGTTTGACCATGCGTAGACGCAGCAAAAGGGCTAGTAAATATTGGCCTCGGAGGGACCTGACGATGCTGCGCCACGGGAGCAGGGATGGAATAACCTGGGGAATAAGGCTGATAGGGATAGTGGACTGGTTGCATTTCGGGTCGTGCGACATGTGTAAAGTTTTGAGTCGATAGATGTGAAGGCGTCGCTGCTGGTAATGGTGCTGGAGCTGGAGGTGGCACTAACGAGTCTGATCTCGAGGGTTTCGCTGGCTCATCTGATAGTAACGATGTGACGGGTATTGCTCGTGCGTACGGTCTCGTGCTTGCTGATGACGCTGTCGGAGTTGCCAACGAAGTCGCGCGGAGAGGTGGCAGTTCTTGTCCCTCTCGATGAGAAAGCTGATGCTGTTGTTGCATGGGCGGCAGAGCCTGTTGTTGATGTGGTGGCGAATGAGCATACTCGTAAGGTGGATAGTAGGTCAAGTTGGGAAGATGCGGCCTGAACGGACCGTAACCAGATTCCGCTCGCCCTAAAAATGTCGGTGGAGGCAAAGGCCTTCGGGCTTCTGTCATATTCAACCGAGTATAGCGTAGCTCATTTGGCTGCAAAGGCGACGGAGGTCGAGACCTCGGCGACATTCGTGATCAACGCAAGTATGACAGTCTGCCAACAGCCGCATCTAGAGGGTCTGTCTATAGCCACCGTCAGTACGATCAAGTCGACTACTGGTAGCAGGAGGTGATGGTCTTGGTAAATCCGTTGCGGGAGGGGAAGATATGATGGAACAACGGAGGCAGCGGATAGATGCAACGCAGTATTAAAGATGCACTGACCTGAGCCAGGCCTGTCAAGAGAAGCGTTAGGTATGGGTCAGCGTGGGCCGACGACGTGTAGCATAATAGTCAGGTATGATCTGTACCTGTTGCTGCAGTGTCGAGGGGCAGCCGAGGCTTTCAGATCGCGAACCGAAATTCACTAGTTTCGTGCAGAGTAAATTGATCTTCTGAAAGAGGTAGGTGTCGCAAGGCTTGGCCTCGAGCAGAAGCGGTCGACAAAGGGTCAACAGGATGCCAGATTGGGTGAAGATGGTTGAAGGTCTGTCGAGGGTGGACAGAGCTGACAGGATTTGAGGTGATAAGGTCGATGATAGAGAAAGGCGTGAAGGAATTGACAGATTCCGGAAGAGGCGAGTCGCGGCAGCAAGCTATGCAAAGGATCGATGAAGCGAGGAAGCAAGCAAGCAAGCAAGCAATGAACGACTCGGAACGCAAGCCAAAGGGCGTGCAATGTCAGCGAGAGAAGCAGACGGGCGGCGACATACGGCAGTAACGGCGGTATGGAGGAGAAGAGTACTGCGAGGTTACCGTATGAGCGGCAGGAACCCGGTGGTCTGGACCACAGTTGGTTGGAGAGTGGAGGTGCTCTGCTGTATCAAGAAATTCAAGAAGAGGGAAGAAGTTGCAGCAAGAAAAGCGGCGTAGAATATAGCGCTGCAGATGACAGACACTGTCAAGGTAGCAAGACGCAGGAGTGAATTGAAGTGGGCTGACTAGCAATGGAAGTACCCGGATCGGTTGGTGAGACGAGACACAAAACGATGCGAATAGGGTGGGTGTGAAGAGAACGAGAAATAGGGTAGCGACAGCAATTAGTGTCGAGGGCCTGGAAGGACGGAAGACGAATGTGTCGAGTTGACAAGAGTAAGGTAGGGCAAGTGCAGATACCGACGTGCAGTGACTCCCTAAAGTAGTATGCGCTACTGCTGAGTTGGTTGAATCAGTCTGCACCACACCAAGCTAGAGGTATCTTTGCCCTTGGTATGCACGCAAGCATAGACAGCGGTTGTCGTCAGTAGAGGGCGATAGGAAGAACGAAGGTGCTACTGTACTGCGCTTCTACAGTACATGTACAGCACCAGTGCTTGATTGGATTCTGTACCAATTTGTTAGCGCTATGCGGCCAAAGAAGCACTGGGACGAGCTAGTGATGACCAGCATCATTGTTAAGTTAGTAAACGTACATACTATCAGGTACCTCGCGCCGTCGCGGTCTTGCGATAATGGCGCGACACGAAAGGCACGAGGGGCACAAATGGCCGTGGAGGGATCTGCTGCAGACCCACGGTTTAGGAAAGCATGTTTGGGGTGCTGTGCATACAGTACTGCAGTTGTTCCTCCTGCGTATACACTACTGTATACAGTAGTCGTACAGTAGGGAGGTTTTGGTAACCAGAGGAAGTTGGCGTCGATAACGGGCGTGCGAAGACCCCACTGCGTCGGAACAAGTCAGAGTTTCGTATGCTCCCCGTAGCCTGTAGGTGACATGCTGCTAAACAACGGCAAGTCAGGAACAGTGAAATACGACTGAGGAGTCAGCAGTATTACGCGACTGTTGAACCCACGCGCCGGGGTGGAGGAGGCGCATGATGTGACTGATGCGTGTGATGGATAATGCGAGGCTTGGGACGGCACGGGATGCACGTTCCCTTGAGCCTTCCAGCTTCGGAAGCGGCCTGCCTTCCAAAGTTCCGTGCTATCGTATAAAATAATGTAACTTGTATATTAGCCTTTTGCAATGCATTCGTGGTGCTGGATAAGGTATGTACTGTCATCGCCCGTCTTCCGAGGTTTTCGAGACCACCTCCTTTGAACACACTCGTTGCTTCGGAAGAATCGCGCTGTGCATTCTTGATAGACTGATTCCGTTTGAATCCGCGCACTACAACGCTTGGACTCGCGAATAGTGTTCAGTTGACACGACACCAGTGTCACTCACAGTCACAAGCGAGGGGAAAAGTTGGAAGTCCCACCGGTTCGTGCGAGAGCTTGAGCTTAAGTGGACCGACCGTCTTTGTCTTTGTTTCCGGTGAGCTGTCTCCAGCTGCGTGTCCGTCGTCGCGACATGGCGCATATCATGACTCCGTAAGTTACAGTACCACGGTACACCACATTCGTGGTTTTGCTTGAGCTTGTACTTCCACGTAGTGCACCTAGCTGCCGCCGCCGCTGCTGAAATTCTCCGTTCCGAAGCAGTCTGTCACTCGTGAAATGCTATGACAAGGTAAAGTGTTTGGTCAAATTCATTTATACACTTGAAGCATGGTCCCGGACTTGACGAATACACCACATACATACTACCTGCTTCTACGAACAACTGTATACTGTATTGCGGTGGGCCATGGTGCCTTATGCTCCACCAGAAATGGCTCATGGGACGGCCTGAACGCGACGCATCGACTTTTGATACATACCAAATGTCGAGAGTTAGTTCTTCCCAAAGGGCAGGGCACTGGGACAAACAACAATACTGTACATGTATGAGGCAAGGACGGATCGCTGGGTGCGCGTGGTGTCACGCTTCGATAATTTCCGTTTTGACTTTGCTGTCTTCGGCAAGACTTGCGACTGCTGCTCGTACTTTGGTATCCCAACGGGCCGCCCGCAGGCCGCAAACCGGCTAGAGCTCCCACCGAACCACTTCTAGCCTTGTAGGCATCAACCGAATGAACGGAAGAGTCCAGGTCTTTACATCTTCAGGGGGATCTATACCATCTCTTTTTACATGTATCACCATACTCTCATATCTGTCAGAACCACCGAAGACGACAAGAAGCCATGGCAAAGTATTCGGAGCGACCTCACAGTGGCCAATTCGTTGAGCTGCCGCTTGTGGCTCGAGTCAGCTCCCTGATCGAAGAATGCAAGTCGAGCGCCATAAACCTCATCTCTACCATTAGCTACAGTAGCTGCGGATCATCGGTCTCGATTGTCTTTCCAAGTTCGATATTGTGAACGACTAACGTGCAGCCTCATTTATCGCACCGCAAATTATCCGCATCTGACTGACTTCATGCCTGGCTTGGTACGTCAACGAAGACTCATCAACAAACAATTATTGCCGGACCATGGTTTGCTTCTTCAACAGAAACATCTATACCGTCGCAAACATATACTATTCAGGCTATACGCATGTCGGTAAGTCCCGTCGACGTTCCATTTTTGCACCTACAGTACCTTTGTGACCAGGTTTCGTCTGTATTCCGCCGGATCTGGTGGCGCTCCACTACCCACTTATACAATGCTACCTTACCCATCCTTCCATCCGTCTTTTACACAACTGAATGGGCACATCCACCACTACAGTGACCACACCATCACAAGTCACTCAAACAGGCCACCATAAGCGATGCCTTTTTGCCAAATCAGAGAAAAGCTCAGACGAAGCACCAATCACAGCTCCGGATGCACTCTTCAATTGTGGCAGATTACTGATTATGCAGGTCGGCCCAAGCCGGATGTGCAACCCAGGTGCAGGGTAGCAACAATCAACAATGGATGACCGACTGAAGTGCTTCGAAAGTTCGACACCGAGACTCGTACTCGTATTGTGCGCTTAGCCTTTTTCACAAGTCTGCCGATACCTGCTCTGGGTTTCGCCCAAAACTTGCAACGAGCATGGACCTTTCAACTACTGTAAACTACATGTACCTGTCAAAAACTCTAATCTCGTCAATTGGAGTCATCCGAAGCGTGTCAGCCGAAGCCAATAAACCGGGGCCCAACATTTGGGCGGCAAGCTCTTTACCACGTTTCTTGTGTCACTCTACCAGATGTCCTCTGGTCACACAAGGTTATAAACCCGAGCGCGGCATACGCATCCATGACTGCACGGCAGACGCATGATCATCGATGCGAACGTCTCATGGCCGAATGTGCTTCAGAAACCTCGCTTCTCGCAGTCGCCAAAAGCAAACATTTGTAACGCCGAGGCACTGCTGCGCTCCGCATGAGAAGCCGTTCAGCAGGTCGCTTAAGCACAGCATCTGACGGTACCTCGCGCGACCGCGGCCTTTGTACCTCTTCCTAGCGATGTACGACAGTGTGACTTGCGTTTCACCTAGGGTCGTTTTATTGGTTATGGAGTGTTCCGTGTGGTAGGTCTGACCTGCCACTGGCTGCGACAGCAACAGCAAATTTCTGATTGTGGTCTAGTCACCATAACCAGTCAGTAGCACTCGACTTCACGTCGGTTGTAAGTTACATGTATACGACTGAAGACGTATGGTTAGGAAATCGCTTTGCGCTGGATGAATAGCATGATCCAATTACGACATCTTGGTCATCGGTCTAGGTAAGCTTCCACTGCTTCGCGACCTCGATACCCTCGGCCAGCGTCATAACTCTTGCGTCAATAGCGTAGCCTTGACGTTCAAACTTCCTGCATTCCTCGTACAGGTTCGTCAGTGGTACGGAGAAGCACTCAATGAATTCGTTCTCTTCCAGTTCCGGCTTCAGATCTTGATTCTGTGGATCCGACATGTCAATGCTGACATGTACCATGTTGAGGTTTGTGTTACAGAAACCCGGATCTGTCCAACTGCAGTAAGTACTCTGCAAGTATCCATGACATGCAGCTGTCAACTGTCAATTGACATGTGCTCGGGTATAACATACCATTGAACATGACCGGAGTCTTTCCGAGGCTGCCTTCGATCACCTTACCGACGTAGCCAGTCTCCTCCTTCAGCTCTCTGACTGCACACGTCTCTGCAGACTCGCCCTCGTCGACCAATCCCGCTGGTACCTCAATGCACACCTTGTCGATGGGTGGACGGTACTGCTTCTGTAGTAGAATCTCTGGTCCTCCAGACTTCTCCAGAATGGCCACGATACCGACTCCGTCAATCTCACTACCTTTTGGTCGAGTCAGGCGGGTCGCAGACTCCCAGTCTCGAGTCTTGTTGTCGGCCGAATTATAAGTCGTCCTGAAGAAGATAAGTACAGATTCATGATTTGACTACAGGGAAAGCAGACTTGAGCAACTGCACCCATTTCGCATCTCTAATCATCTGACGGGAATTAACAGACATGGCCAAGCACTATCGGTATACTTGACTAACAAGAGGCTCTTGCTTGATCACGCGCGCATTGGACAGTGATGGTGCCATGCTGAAACTCCGCTTTGCCGATACAAGCAGATTGTAGTTCTGATGAGCCTGGCGAGTATATTGTCGTGCTATTCTCGATCCAGCAAACATCGAATGGTGTGTAGAAAGCAACAAGCGTGAATAATAAGACGTCATGGCAAACAGCTCCAAACTGTGGCTGGTGAGATGTTCACACCCCAGTCAAGCCACAATCACCGCGCCGTTCAACGCCGCGATCGTGACGCGCAGAGCCCTGAAACTCTATCGTTTAATTGTGATTTTGTGGTTCGATCAAACAAGCCACACCATGACTTCTCCTTTGATCTGTTTCTTCATACTTCAACAACCATGTCCTAAGTTTCAAGTCGACCATACATTCACGAAAATATACGAGAACTCACGAAAATGCCGCTCATACTAGACTCGCCGCCGCGCTCGCCGGCGCCCAGCGATCCTCTTGAAGAACGTCGCCGAGTCCATCACGAAGCCGATGTTGTCATTGTCGGAGCAGGGATTCTCGGATGCGCCGTTGCGACGGCGCTGTCGAATCAAGGAAGGAGTGTGATATTACTGGAGAGATCGCTCAAGGAGCCGGACAGAATTGTTGGAGAACTTCTACAACCCGGAGGAGTCACCGCTTTGGAACAGCTTGGAATGCGCGACTGTCTTGAAGGAATTGATGCGATCAAAGTCTTTGGTTACGAAGTGATATACTACGGCACAGAGGTCAAGATTCCATACCCGGAAGATGCGGGTAAAGCAATTATAGAGGGCGAGACAGCAAACGAGAAGAGTCGTCGGCCAGAAGGACGCTCATTCCACCATGGTCGATTTATCCGGAAGTTACGAGAGAAGGCCATGTCGTGCCCGAATGTCACAGTCGTTGAATCTACCGTCACCGACCTGATCAGGAGTGGATACAACGGGCAGGTCGTGGGTGTCCAGGCTACAACCAATGGACGTGATGACTACTACTTCGGTCACCTCACAATCATCTCCGACGGCTACGCCAGCAAATTCCGCAAACAATTCAGTGACAGGCAACCAGTCGTCAAGTCCAAGTTCTGGGCTCTGGAACTCATCGACGCCGACTTACCACTACCAAATCACGGCCACGTCATTCTGGGCGACGCATCGCCGGTACTGCTATACCAGATTGGCACGCACGAGACTCGAGCTCTAATCGATGTACCTGACAACACTCCAACTGCATCAGCCGCGAACGGGGGTGTCAAGGGCCACTTGCGCAATGTCATTCTACCAAGTCTTCCCGCGAACGTCCGTCCGTCGTTTGAAGCCGCACTTGACCGGGACAGACTGAGATCAATGCCCAACTCATGGCTCCCTCCTTCGACCAACAAGACGCCCGGTGTCATCCTGCTCGGAGACGCCATGAACATGCGACATCCCTTGACAGGAGGCGGCATGACCGTCGCACTCAACGACGCCGTCCTGCTGTCACAACTCCTCGACCCAGAAAAAGTCCCCCATTTGTCAAACATCCCATTAGTTCTGAAACAGATGGAAGTCTTCCACTGGCGCCGCAAGAACCTGACCAGCGTCATCAACATCCTCGCGCAAGCACTCTACTCGCTATTCGCGGCCAACGACCCACAGCTCAAAGCTCTCCAGCTAGGATGCTTCCGCTACTTCCAGCGAGGCGGTGAGTGCGTCGACGGCCCCGTCGGACTGCTGGCAGGTATCATCCGGCAACCCTTTGTCCTGTTCTACCACTTCTTCGCCGTCGCTATTCTTTCGATTTGGATCTACATCGCTGCTGGTGGCGTGACCGAGTTCCCGTTCCGCGTCATCGGTAGCGTCGGTGTGTTTTACAAGGCGTGTGTCGTCATTTTCCCTTATATCTTCTCTGAGATCAAATCATGAAACACTGGGCAGCGGAGCATTGCATCTCGTGGATTTTAGCGCGGAGTTGGTGGGTTGGTCATGCGCTTGTTTGGGAGTATTCTAAGGCAGGGCTCGGTAATATACCTGTATAGTACTACACCACTTTTCTTGCTGTTCCGTGTCTGTTGCAGGCCCGGTCTTGGTGATTCTCGTAGGAGCGTCTCACCTCTGATCTGCATGCATAACATTTTTGAAACAGTCTTAGGTTGTTTCACATTCTTGCTTATAGCAATATACTGTTCGTCCCTTGCCTATAGTGGCTGGCTTATAGCAAGCCGCATACACAATGATGGGTTTCCGTGTACATTATAGGTAGAGGATCTTGGGCACATCAAGCTCATTGTCTGCATATATCGACGCAGCTCGCAGTCTTGTCGTCTCTGCTTCGGACGTTGGAGCATGTGATTTTACCTCTTGTATCTGTCGCGCAAGTGAGAACAATCAATGGTATGCTTGGCAGCCAGTCTGGATTCAACCGGACGTCTTGGCACTTCGACGACTGCCGGCGGATACGCGGCCTCGATACATCATCGTTGAAGCTAACGTTCGTGTCTTAAGATGTCGTTCAGTATGTGTAGAGATGCTCAGAGACTCAAAAAGTTCTGTATACGTTCCCAATGAATACCTGAAGTGACTTCGATATCTCGATATCGTGGCCTGTAACCACTGCCTTCGTAGTTATGACGCACTCACGGAACTCGCACCTCACCGACGAGGACCACTATCTCAAATATGGCCGTCAGTCGAATCGCGTGCAGCAGTCGGAACCTTTGATCAACAGGGTTACGAACGCTTGGAAGGAAAAAGACGACTTTGACATTTCGGAAGAGGCACTACACGAGGACTACTTAGGCTACCGCGACGACTTTGACGACGGAGACAATTGCCTCAACACCTGTCGGGCTGTTACAAGGTCAAGGCGGTACCGACGCAAGATGTTCTGGGTCCTGGCCATCGTAGCGGCCATCTACACCACATATCGTATCTTCCTGAAGCCCTCGCTTGACGAAAATGAACTTTACATGCAAGGTCTGGACAAAGAGTTTAGTGGCTTTGGCAATCAATGGGCGAATCAATTCAAGGAGATCAAGCAGGTGGAAGACCTCGATGTGAAGAAGATACCGGGAGGTCCAGCAGATTCGGAAGGGAAGAGACGACTAGTTTTCGTGGGTGATATACATGGTTGCAAACCGGAACTGGACAGGCTGCTGGAGAAAGTCGGCTTCGATGGATCCCGCGACCACCTCATCTCTGTTGGAGACAACGTGGCAAAGGGTCCAGACACCGCTGGAGTCATCGACCGGCTGATCGAGCTCAACGCCAGTTCTGTTCGCGGCAACTGGGAGGATAAAGTGCTGCTCTCAGAGCGCTCGCACCGCAGCATCTCGAAAGGCCAGGTCAAGGATTATACACGAGAATTGACAGAAGAACACCGCGTGTTGGACAGTCTCGAGCGGTACCACCTCTCATATCTAGAATCCCTCCCTCTGATCCTACACATCCCCGCCATCACACCCCCGCAGGCCACACCACACACCCTCTCACAAAACTTCTCACACCAAAAGAACCTCACCCACCCAATCCTGACCGACATCTACACCGTGCACGCAGGCCTCGTGCCCGCCATACCACCCACACGCCAAGACCCGTACAGCGTCATGAACATGCGCGCCATCTACCCCCTGACGCACTCACCCTCCGCCAACCGCAAATACGGCGTCGCATGGGAGAAGATCTGGAACTGGTACCAATCGCGGCTCGCGCGTGGCAAACGGATGCCGGTGTTCAGCTACATCGACCCGTCACCGCCCGCCCCCATCGACGACGGCAAAGACCACACCCACGACCTGTGGGAATACGGCGCGCAGAACGCCGAGTTGGCGAGGCAGCGCGGCTGGTGGTTCTGGATGCAGGAGATGCTGGGGACGGAGCGTGTGGGTGAGGGATGGAGAAACCAGAGGCCGAGTACGGTTGTTTATGGGCATGATAGTAAGCGGGGCTTGAATCTCAAGAGGTGGAGTAAGGGCTTGGACTCGAGTTGTGTCAAGGGCGGGCAGTTGACTGCGCTTGTGCTTGATGCGTGGGGACGGCAGGATTTGGTCCAGGTTGATTGTCCGGGATATAAGGACTAGAAGAGTTTTCTGACATGGATGCATAGCGAGGGGTTTGGGTTTGCTGTATATACCAATTTCTTTACACTTACTAGAGAGACTCGCGTAGCTGCTCGGGAGCCCAGAGACACTTCTCATCACTGTTAGATTCACTCACGAGACTTGTGCCATCTGTGTTTGCTGTCCGAGAGAGAGAAAATCATCATACGTGCCGCCAGGGCGGGTATATCGCGCGTAGTATCTATTGTCTGTCCACCCAACGCCGTTGCTGGAGTCCAATTCGTATATCGTAATAAGCCTTCGTCAACAAGAAGAGAAGAAATCCGTCGTTGTCTGCAACTCAAGCACTCAACCATACCATCCCCGTCCACCGACTTGCGTACTCCTCTCCTCCCGATGCGGAATTAACGACTCCTTAATCTCGTACGCGTCGATGAATTTCTGCCATGTCTGGTAGTCCATGCCAAAGACGGCTTGATATCTCATCTGCCGATTCTCTCTTGCCGACTCATTCGACTCGTAGTTCGGCGTCAAAGTGGGTAAGCCGTCGTTGTCAAGCGAGACACCTACCTCGCCTTCTTTGATCAGGAAGGAGACGTAGAAGAGGTTCTCGATCGTCTGTCCGAAAGACTGCGGGTTGATCACAAAATCGAAAAGAGAGGGACCGCCAGTATCGGTCAGGCGGTGCGAGCGTAAGACCTCGGCGACTTCATCTGGAGGTGTGTCGTCGTCGATGGCGCTCTCGATCGCTGCGGTACTGTCCTTGCAGTGCGTTTGGAGGATAGTGAGGATCTTGGTACATTCATGGCGTACGCTGTTGCGTTCGTTCGTGCTCATGTCCTCCTTGGTCAATTGCTCCGGTTGCGCTTCGCGGCCTGCAGTATCGCGTTGAAGACGCGCGCGGCGCTGTGTCGTTGCTCGAACGCGCTTCTGTACGGACAATGGACCCAGCAGGAAGCTGGGCACTGCTGGACGGATGTTGTTTGGAAAGCACGCAAGAGTGCCCAAGCGCTCCCAGTTAAGGAACGTGTCGACCTCATCATCGTCATCCTCGTCGCTGCGTCGTCGTCGTTGTGTAGCTGTCTCGGCTGGTCGCTGACCGGCTCGCATGAACGACAGACATTTCGAGACGAACTCGTCTACGTCTATACCCGTCGAACTGTCACCTAACACCAGTTGCTGAGCTTTCCTCTGTGTCAAGTCGGACACGCTGACCATGAGTCTCGAATCCAGCGTGGCATCTGATGTTTGCTTGACGTCGTTGAAGATATCGTTCGCCCTTTTGATAGTCGCTCCTAAGCCATTGTTGTCGTTCTTTAAATAGTCGTCTCGATTATCGTTGAATTCACGCTCCAAAGCGCGCGACTTGCGCTTGACGTCTCTCCTCTCACCGTGGTCTTGAGCTGGGTCATAGTATCGCGAGTCCCTCCTAGTCTCTTCTTCATCCTCTTCACCATCTACAGCAGGCCGCTGACTTGTAGACGGGCTTTCGTCATGATCTTCAGTTCGTCTGCGCTTGTTGGCGCGCGGAGTTCGGTGTTCATCTGATGTGGGAGTCGGTAATGTGCTCGGAGGTGCCATTGGTCCCTTTCCTTTTGCCGTTCCCCTATTGTTGGCGTTCTCCTTGTCTGATGACTGACCTGGGCTCATGGAAGGTTGATGTACAGGAAGGGCGGCTGGGGTGTTCGTTCTGTTGCGCGTTGAGAGGGCGCGTCCAGGAGTGGCAGACTCGGATCTATTCGTGTTCAAGCGAGCCATCTTTCATAATCGGAGGGAGAGTAGACCAGTGAGACGTGCAAGAGGTGCTGAGATGATGTCTCAGTGAGTGTCAAGTGAGAGCTGTCGTAAGTGGGACGCGATGCGAAGAATATTATGAGTCGTCTTGTTTCAGGTGCGCGACTAAACAGAAAAGGTATCCGAATGTTACAGCGCTGCAACTAATTGCTGCGGCTTCGTGATTCTGAGCTCATAACCTCGTGCCTTGTCGCAATCGCAAAATGACCTCAAGTCCAGGACGCGCAAATGTCGCGAAGCTGAACGCGTCAACCGAGCGAGGAAGGCACCTCTTCCCCCATGCAATTTGCTGACTAAGCCAGGCTACCACGACGATGAGCAGGACGACAATAGACCAATGGAGGTTCTGGTTTCAACCTCTGAAACGGTCCTTGAACATATTCGCAATGCTCGTTCAGAATATGCTCACCGGACAGGAAGGCTGAAATGGACACCTTCACTTTCGCCAGCTCATCTGAGCTCAAGGTACCGCTGAATGTGAGGATGTGAGTAGCAGTCGGAGCGTAGATCACTGAGCCTTGCTGACTTTGTTAGAGGTCGCCTTGATGGCTATGAGAAGCCTCTGCCGTATTCTACACTACTTCGTCGTCCGGAGCTCAGGCATCGAGGCTCTAATCTGAGGTAGATACCCCCACGTGATATCACGAGCAGCGGCTGAATGAAGACAGTCCTACTTTTGAGCTATACGTCACAGTGCAACTCTTCGCTGACAGTAAGCCCTTGACTGTCCATGCTCAGACGCCGTACAGACACTTCAAATCTACGCGGACCTGGAACGAATGGCTACAGCTGCCGATTGATTATGCCGCCCTACCGCAAAATGCTCAGCTAGCAATCACTGTTTGGGATCTGTCGCCTGTAGGCCCAGAAGGAGTGCGGGGTCATCACGTTCCTTTCGGTGGTACGACTATAGCGCTGTTCGACGAGGAGGGTACACTCAGAAAAGGCAGACAGAAATGTCGTCTTTGGAGGCACAAAGCAGGCGACGGATGCAGCGAAACCACCACTCCATGGGCTGTACCGAAACGCGGTCGCCGTGGACAGCAACAACAGCCGTTGTATCTGGACGACAAGCATGCCAGGAGGGAGGCAGAGCTGGAAAGACTGCAGACACTACTGAAGAAGCACGAAATGGGAGAAATCTCAGAGAACAAATGGCTTGATCAGATGGTTTTCAGGCAAATTGAGAAGATGGAACGGGCGAATCTCAGGGACACATCCAAGCTTCAAGCCGACAGGACGCTCAAACCTGATGAGCAGGGTTCGGGGGGGGATCCGAACGGTGATGAATCGAACGATCCGAGCGAAAGGAACGGCCTGTTCTATCTCCATATCGAATTTCCTCGCTTCGACCATCCGATCGTATTTACCGATCACGAATACCCACCTCCTCCGGTGTCGAATGCACGCCGGCGGACCAGTAGTGGAGATGTCCGTCTGAAGCCACCACCGGAAATTCAACCAGGTCCAGGTATAGATACGGACAATCCGGGCTATGGAGATGCTGATGGTGCTCATCTGATCAGGATCTATGACCCAGAAGTCGGCTTTAACGATAATCCAGCAGAGATCAAACATCGTAGTCTGGTACGAGGCCAGCGTACAGGCATGCTGGACAAGCATCTGAAGCCCAATCCAAGGGTGAGGGATCGGCTGAACGTGATCATGACCTACGGTCCAACTCACGATCTGAATGGCGATGAGCGAGACCTTGTCTGGAAGTTCCGTCATCATCTCACGCGAGACAAGCGTGCGCTAACCAAGCTTGTCAAATCCGTCGCTTGGACGGATGCAAACGAGATTCGACAAGTCATACAACTTTTGCCTAAGTGGGAAGAAATCGATGTCGATGATGCTCTTGAGCTGCTCGGCCCTCAATTCGACAATCGCGATATCAGAACGTATGCCGTTGACAGATTGCGAAAAGCTGACGACGAGGAGCTCCTCCTATATCTGCTGCAGCTGGTGCAAGCGCTCAAATTCGAGCCCGAGGCAAAATCCGACGATACCTCAAGCCATGCAGAGTCATCATTGGCTCGTTTCCTTATCGAACGTTCTGCCAGCAATATCATACTCGGCAACTACTTCCATTGGTATCTTATGGTTGAGCTCGATGACAAGTCGAACCAAGATCCGCAGGCAGTGAGGTACAGGAAACTGTATGCTCGAGTCTCCTACGACTTCATGCACGAGCTCGAAAGGACGCCTGAAGGTCAAGGCCGACGCAAGACGCTACTGCGACAAGGCGAATTCATTACTGTCATCACGAAGCTGTCCGACGATGTCAAGACTTCTCGAGAAGATCGTCCACGAAAGATTGAGAAGTTGAAGAAAGCTCTCGCAGATCCGAAGAATGACTTGATCAGGATGGATCCGCCGCTACCACTTCCCTTGGACCCTAGTATCCAAATCAGTGGATGTTTTCCGGACGAGTGCAGTGTATTCAAGTCTACGTTGTCGCCACTGCTCATCAATTTCAAAACGACCAAGGGCGAGAAATTTCCTCTAATTTTCAAAAGTGGCGACAATCTTCGTCAAGATCAGTTGGTCATCCAGATCATCTCATTGATGGACCGGCTACTGTTGAAGGAGAATTTGAACCTTCAGCTATCACCTTATCGCATTCTGGCTACAGGGGCGCTAGCTGGAGCCGTGCAATTCGTTTCGTCTGCCCCATTATCGAATATTCTGGGTAGCGCGAAATACAAAGGAAGCATCCTCGAGTACTTGAGGAAGAACAATCCTGCTCCAGCCCCAACAGCAGGTCATCCAAGCAATTCCGTATTGGGGGTACGGAAGGAGGCCATGGATACCTACGTTAAGAGCTGCGCCGGCTACTGTGTCATTACATACCTGCTAGGTGTCGGTGACCGTCACATGGACAATTTGCTCCTGTCACCAGACGGTCACTTCTTCCACGCAGACTTCGGCTACATCCTTGGTCGCGATCCAAAGCCGCTCGCACCTAGCATGAAGTTGAGCCATGAGATGATAGACGGCATGGGCGGTATGGGTAAAGATAACCCGCAATACTCTGCTTTCAAGGAGCACTGTTTCACAGCATTCACGACACTGCGCAGAAGCTCTAGTCTCATCCTCAACTTGTTCGCCCTCATGCAAGACGCGAACATTCCAGATATCAAATTTTGGGGCGATCAGGCTGTGCACAAGGTCGAAGAGCGGTTCTGTCTAGGTCTTAGCGATCAAGAAGCCGTCAACTTCTTCGAGAATCTCATCAATCGCAGTTTAGAGGCTTGGGGACCTGTAGTCATTGATCGATTGCATGGGCTAGTACAGGGCTGGAGAACTTAGTATGCTGTCAATAGACCCTGTCTCGTCAAGTGGATTTATGTCAATTCAGACAATGCCTGACCGATCATGCAAGCATTATTGCCACAACAATGTATCGCTTTGATCAGATGTGAAGATCCTCACAAACATGAACGGACGCTGCCGGAACGTGCCGGAGAGGTGGTTGCTCAAGAATAACGTCATATCACATGCTCTCGAGCCTTGAGCAGTGAAGGTCAATGAAACTTGGATTGCCCATTAGATAGATTGATTAGTCCTTCATAATACCAGACTGCCATCAATTGACCTCTACTTAGTTATCCAAAATGCCTAAACTCATCTTAGCCATCAATGCTGGTTCGTCGTCGGTCAAAGTCACTGTATACAAGGGAGCACCATCGGACAAAGACCCACAAGCATTGGCGACCATTGAAATTTCAGGACTCACTGCACCTCCGGCGCAACTCAAATATGAGAGAGGCGATCAAAAAGACAAACAGGAAATCAAGGACATCGATGGCCAAGCTGATGCTTTCAAGCGTATCCTGGAGCACCTGGAGCAGGACAAAGGTCTCGAGGAGATGTCTCATCGGAACGACGTAGAGTTCGCATGTCACCGAGTGGTTCACGGAGGCTCCTTTGACAAGCCCCAGCGCATCGACAAAGACACATACGAGGTACTGGAAGACCTCTCCGAGCTGGCGCCTCTGCATAACGCTGGCGCTCTCGCCATTGTCAAAGCAGTCCACGACCAGCTACCAAAGTGCACCAACATCGCCTTCTTCGATTCGGCATACCATCAGACTATCCCGGAGCATGTCCGCACATACCCAATCGACCAAGAACGAGCGAGGAAGAACGGTCTCCGCAAGTACGGCTTCCACGGCCTGTCCTACTCCTTCATCGCAGGCGCTACAGCAGAGTATCTCAAGAAGCCAGTCAACTCGCTCAACATCGTAGCTCTGCACCTCGGCAGCGGCGCTTCTGCCTGCTGCATCCAGAACGGCCAATCAATCGACACATCGATGGGTCTGACCCCGCTGGCCGGTCTGCCCGGCGCCACGCGATCAGGAGACGTCGACCCGAGTCTGGTATTCCACTTCACGCACAATGCCGGAAAGCCCAGCCCCATCAGCACCAAGGAGATGCACTTGACGACAGCCGAGGAGATTCTGAACAAGAAGAGCGGCTGGCAGGCCATCGCCGGCACGACCGACTTCGGCGTCATCTCGTCCAAAGCCGAGCAAGGTGACGAGAAGTGCAAACTGGCGTTCGACATCGTGATTGACAAGATCGTCGGCTACGTCGCTAGCTACTATGTCAAGCTGGGCGGCAATGTCGATGCGTTGGTATTCGCCGGCGGTATCGGTGAGAAGGGAGCGCAATTGCGCACTGCGGTGATCGAGAAGGTCAAGTGTCTTGGCTTCGAGCTGGACGGCGGCAAGAATGCGAAGTCAGTGGAGGAGATTGTGACGAGTATTGCTGGTTCGGGCTCGAAACATGGTATTCTTGTCTGCCAGACTGACGAGCAGACTGAGATGGCTAGGCAGTGTGTGCGCGATGAGGACGAGTTCCGCAAGCGCGCTTGAATGTCATGAATGAAATACGATTGGTCATTATTACTACTTTACGTCTGTATCCTTCTCCGCCTGCGCCAGTCTATTCGCGTCCACGGCAGATCTGTTGAGTCCGACCTGCGTAATCGTAAATGTGTGTCTGGAGGTGGTTGTACAGGCTGAGGTGCCGGCTCTGTTTGTATCGCCGAAGCCTGTCTTTTAGGCTTGACCAAGATCAGAATGAACATGCCGACGACAAGCAGTATAAGCAGTAATATGACTTTGCGCTTCGTCGTCTTCTTCTGGTAGCCTGTCGCTACCTTTAGCTCTTTATGGGCCTCCTTGACGTCGGTCGCCATGCGCTCAACATTGTAGTCGATGCGGTCTAGCATTGTGCCTTGATCAATGACCATGGAATTCAGCTCCTGGAAAATGTTGGCCAGATCGATGACTCCTTGTGCGATTTGCTCGATCTCGCGCTCTCGCTGTGAAATGACTGAATCGTGCAGACCAGTCTGGCGGTGCATCTGTTTTGTCTGCAGGATGGCGGTTTGCGCTGATGTACGGTCGGACTCAGTGTCCATGAGTGAGGGATCAGTGTAAGGGTTTTGCGCTGGAGTCGAGGCCCGGTCGAGTGAAGTGTCCATGCCGCCGAGTGCGCGCATCTTCTTCAGGTAGGCTGTTTGTCTTTTCCGAAACAGTGTGCTGACATCCGCGACTTTGGTAGCAAGTGATGTCTGAAGGTTCTTGGCCATGGTCTCCTCTCCTCTCGTGATTCCACCAGACTGCGCAGACTCCTTCACTAAGCGGTCAATCCTCCGAATACTCTGCTGACAGCTCTGGAATCCCTGCGTAACACCTCGCGTCATGGCCTCGATGTCCTTCTCCTCGCGCTTCTTGATCGATTCATCGTCGAATCCAGGCAGGACGTGCTTCTGAGTAAGTTGCTCAAGAGTCTTCATGGTCTTGGTGACTTGCGTCAGCTTCTCGTTGACTTCGTCCTGGATGTCCAGCCAGCGCGGCGGCAATTGGTCCATCTCTATTATCGCATCTCCTCCATCCTCGTAGGCTCCCGCAGACATAAGCCCACGACTCTCTTCATCGATGCCGCCATTCTCTCCGAGTCCTCCCGATCCTGCAGTGCGCGACTTTTTGGCAGGGTGATGTGCGTAAGACTGTCGGTAGGAAATATAGCTGCGACTAGATGAGCGACTTGGTTGTCGGCCAACTACAGTCATGTCGAACTTACAGGTTGGTGCGATCACGCCACATGGCGCCTTCCGAGTCTCTAATGAGCTAGCATCGGACAGCAAAGCATTGCGCAAATCAACGGTGAAGCAATTGAAGCTGTATAGATATAAACGAGTGACAAGGAGTGTTATTGACTTCGTGCTTATGTTCACATGGAGCACGAGGTGTTGCCTGTGTCATGAATCGCGCGGCTGAAGACAATTGGTCGCGTTTCAGGAAAGCACGAGTCACGCGCTAGACGCACAGCCACATGAGGAAACAGCCACGGCAGCGGGACAATCGCCGCGACAGCAAATCGGCCTGCCCAGCTTGAGCCCTGGATGCCAGTCTGCCCGCTTCTGCGAAACGTAACTTCAGGCGTCAACAATTCCTACTCTGATCACCTTCTCACATTACTCCTATTTCGCACACAACATCAATTGCTTGCTTTGCGGACCTAGGGACTCACCACTACATTTTTCAGCTTTCGTCTAAACAGTACCTTCACAATGGTATGAGCTTGTGCGACGAGTGTGTCCACCGCTACAATTACCTGGATGCGCTCCTACCTCAGTCTACTCAGCTAATCTTGACTTCCAGGCCGATTCGCTCACCGAGGAGCAAGTCTCCGAGTTCAAGGAGGCCTTCTCACTTTTCGTAAGTACCCGCCGTAGCTGGACCTTCGTCGTTCTGGATGCCCCCCTATGACGCAGCAAGCTGATATTTTGCGATAACAGGACAAGGACGGTGATGGTATGTCACGAAACCCGACGCGAATAGCGGCTGTATGAAGATCCTGGAAGAATGTTGCGACTGACATCTGCGCCAAGGTCAAATCACCACCAAAGAGCTTGGAACTGTCATGCGATCTTTGGGCCAAAATCCTAGCGAGTCTGAGCTGCAAGACATGATCAACGAAGTCGACGCCGACAACAACGGCACGATCGACTTTCCTGGTATGGACGACCAGGACTCGGTTCTATGCAACGGTAACTGACACTGGACCTTCAGAGTTTCTTACAATGATGGCACGCAAGATGAAGGACACCGACTCGGAGGAGGAGATCCGCGAGGCATTCAAGGTTTTCGACCGCGACAACAACGGTTTCATCAGCGCTGCTGAGCTGCGCCATGTCATGACTTCGATTGGTGAGAAGTTGACCGACGACGAGGTCGACGAGATGATCCGGGAAGCAGACCAAGACGGTGACGGCAGAATCGACTGTGAGATGGATTTTCCAGCCCGCTCTATGATCCAAATGCTGACATATCACAGACAACGAGTTCGTTCAACTTATGATGCAGAAGTAGAGTTGAGCATTGAGTGCTCATTTGGCGTTTCCCTACCGCTGGAGCTTGGAGCGAACTATGGCGTTGTGAAGCTGACTCCTGGTCACTGCATTGCGATGGATCGACTACAAACCAATGAGAGTACCTAATGGAAACTGATATTCTCATGCTTGTTGTGTTTGTACTCGATTGTTTACCCCTGGCGGCACACATGCAGGGTCTCTTGCTCGCGTGCTCGCTCGGACATCCATGTAACATTACCAACCTCAGTCAACTTGAGATTTTATCCAAATCAAGCACGTTTGCTCAGTGACAGATTCGGACCAGTCATACGCCGACATCACTTATAATGCTGTCTGGCATGCTGTTGTATTTATCTGAAACCCGTTACGTGCCAAGCATTTTAGGGATGTGAACCAGAGAGGAGCCGGCTCAATCGATGCGGGGATGCGGAGGAAGCCTGGAGATTGCTCGCGTCTCCATTCAACCATAGCCGTAGACAGTTAATACAAGTACATACTCCGCTCATCAATCTCCTAATCAATCACCGAAGACGTCCTTTATAGTCTAAAGGAAGCGATTACGATATAACTCTGCAACAATGGCTTCCGCTGCTCGGCGACTTGGTATTAACCCCCGGGATCTCCATCCCAATAAATCCGGCTGATTCGGAACAGTTCGTCCTACACTATTGTAAGGACATTGCTTGCTTATTAAGGGCAGTCCTGATCCTGTTTAGCATCTGCGATTTACAGGAAAAGTTCCGACCGGCCATTCACGAATTCGCCAAGGTTGTCGCAACCACGCAGAAGGTGCTCAAGGCATGCAAGATCCTTGACGTTCCGGTGTTCGCGACGACACAGCTCAAGGCCAAGTTGGGCGAGACTGCTCCAGAACTCGGCTTGGACAGTCCAGATGGCATTACCACGAAAGCGCACGCGGACAAATCGTCCTTTTCCATGTGGATTCCCGAAGTCAAGAAGGCATTCGAAGAGTTGGGATCAGGGAAACGAGAGGTCATTATTGTAGGTATTGAGAGTCACATTTGCGTCACGCAGACTACACTGGATCTACTCAGAGAGGGCCACAAGGTATATGTCCTTGCGGACGGCGTCTCGAGCTGTAACAAGGAGGAAGTTCCCATCGCACTGGCTAGGCTGAGGTCGGAGGGAGCCATCGTCACGACCTCTGAAAGCTTCCTCTACGAGTGCATGGGAGATGCTGCAATTCCAGAGTTCAAAGCAATGGCTGGTGTGGTCAAGGAATACAGCAGTAAGACGAAAGAGGGGCTGCAAGCTCTTTGCAGGATATGATATCGGGTATAGTGAATTGTTTGGTCACTACGAGGCGACACGGCAACTCCAGCTCTACAGTGTTCTGTGTTGAGACCTCGTACCGTACTTCAGGCTGCTGCGACCAGGACGAACCAGGAATGGAAGCACAGGACCTGGGCTTTCGAGCTGATGTCGAGTACGTGATCGCACGTCGGATTTTCGGCCTCGTTTGTAGTCCTTCCGAATGTTGAGCCATTACTTGATGCAGCGTGTTTGACAACTTGCTATATTCATCTAAGAACTGGTCAAAGTGTAATGAAGTGACGCCAAGCCGCTGCCGCGCCCTCGCGAACCTTGTATCGGACATTATTATTCTGGAACTTATGAACAGACACATGTACTGAGGAAACATCTTCTAAGCCGCTCGAAATCTCCGGCATCCTTCGACTTTGTGCGGTCCGAAAACTAATTTCCTGCAATTGGATCACTGTGCGACCGGCCTCTGCTGTCACTGTGCGTTCCCCGAGCCTTTGAGGCGAGCATCTCCCTCCGCTTAGCGGCAAAGGTCTACTCGTACTTTTCTCGAACGGTCTCCTTTCTCACCCATCACGCGTCAATCAAACACAATTTTCGGTTCTGATCGTCACTGGACATACCCTGGACCTACAGTCGTCATCAAAGTTGTATTTCGAAGCCAACGACTCTCAGTCCAGAAGGAACAATCACTTTAGCCGACAAGACCTCCCGGAGGTACTATCTACAAGCGCTTTGTTACCAGGACCCATTCCTGCAACTGTCCACATACGGTTTCCCAGTCATCTTCTCAGAAACACCTAGAGGTTGCATCTGAGACTTTTTCCTCCACTGGCGTAGCTTCTGGACAAATACTGAGCGAGCGGCGGCCGTGTACGCTGCACACCCATTCGGACATGACAGAAGGTGGCCACATATCGTTCCTTCAGACATTCTCATAGCAGTGGGGAAGAGTTAGCATATAATGGCGGCACCAGAACGATTAAATCCGCAGAAACAAAACCGCCCTCCCATGCTGTCGCAGCATTCGAACTCAGTTCCATCAACGCCTGCGCAGCACCCAAGGGATATTCGATTTCCTTCGAGGTCTCCTTCACCTACCCGCGGACTAGGCTATCACTCTCCACGATCTGTCGTTTCGGAAGCCCCAGGACGTCCGCAAGCACAGAATGTTTGTAAATTCGAGGCTGGTGCGGAATTTCGTAAAAGACGGATACCATACAAGGATGGCGGGAACGACCCCTTACCTCCGCCAAAGACGGAGCCGAAGAAGGCTCTTGAGCCCGACGAAGAGGACAAGTTGAGTGGGGATATGCGCGAATTGTACGATCGGTTATTACCGTCGAAAGAGTCGGAAGAACGAAGGGCAAAGCTAGTGTCCAAGTTGGAAGATATATTGGAAAAAACATGGCCGGGAAATGACATCAAGGTGAACGTGTTTGGCTCTTCAGGAAATCTGCTAAGTTCGACGGATTCTGATGGTGCGTTTGATCAATCCCGAGGTCGCAGGAAACAATACTAAGATCCTGCAGTTGATATCTGCGTAACGACCACCTTGAAGGCTCTGGAATCGATGCACAGTCTGGCTACTGTGCTTAACGAGCGTATGCAGCACACGTGGCTCTGTGGAACGAAACATACTGACATGATCAGATGGCATGGATATGGTTGTTTGTCGCGCTACAGCAAGAGTACCTATCGTCAAGTTCTGGGATCCCGAGTTGCAACTGGCTTGCGACATGAATGTCAACAATCCTCTAGCGTTGGAAAATACGCGCATGATCAAGACTTATGTCCAGATAGACGAGAGAGTACGACCACTTGCTAAGATTATCAAGCACTGGACAAAGGTGAGGATATTGAACGATGCAGGTGAGTTTGATCTAGCGAGACCCTTGTCTATCATGTTCTAACCTCAATTATAGCTTTCGGTGGAACTATCAGTTCCTATACATGGATATGCATGATCTTGAATTTCCTTCAATCACGGCAGCCCCCCATATTGCCGTCACTTCAGAAGTCACCGGATTCTCAGAGGTCGACGATCAACGGCAAGACCTCACCCTTTGGTGACGATTTGGACTCGATCAAAGGGTATGGCAGGGAAAATCACGAGAGTCTGGGAGAACTTCTCTTCAGATTCTTTAGGTTCTATGGTTACGAGGTTGATTACGCAGAGAGCGTCATCTCGGTAAAAGAAGGTAGGGTTGTACCCAGGAAAGAGAAGGGGTGGGATGCAACCAACTACCATGATAAGGAGGCTAGGAGTCGACTGTGTGTGGAAGAGCCGTTCAATAACGCTCGCAACCTGGGTAACTCGGCCGACGACTATGCCTTTTCAGGAATCCATCAAGAAATCAGACGCGCGTTTGATCTGATTGCTCAGGGCAAGCTGGACGAATGCTGTGAACAGTACGAATTTCCTCCGGAAGAGAAGCCCTTGTTTCAGAGACCGCCTCCCAAGCCCAAGCCGACTTTGACCAGGAGCGCCTCGCAATCAGGACGGTCACATGCTGGCTCCGTGGGCGCAAAGACAGGCAATCGAGAGGGCCGAAGCAACCGCAACAATTCAAACCACCGGAATAGCAATAGGAGAGCATCAAGTGGCGCTGCGTATGGCAACTTACGATACAACTTTGCGAGCCCTCCGGTAGGAGTGACTGGACCTGATTACTTTGGTGTGCCTGCGGCGTACTCGACGGACCAGCTTCACGAACAGCTATACAGGCAGTATCAGTTTCTGCAAGCTCAACAGGAAGCATTGCGAAGTCAGCTACTCCAGCAACAGGCACAGACACAGGTGCAAGCACAAGTCCAGGCGCAGTCAAGTACTCCTCAGCTTCAAGGATCTGTTCGAAATGGAGAATACGGGACGCCGTCCCCACGTCAGCGACAATTCACCAGTCTCGCGAGCCCTCGGCCATTGAACAATTCCCCTAATACGGCACCTCTGTTGCCTGGATATCTCTATCACTATCCTGCACGATATCCTGTGCCTGCGTCGCCATTGGCTCAAACGCGAACTCACGAAGCAAATGGGACATCTCCATCTTCGCCATCGACGACGACTAGCGCACCATCTCTCAGGCGAACACTTCAGCGGGCATCTGCACCAGATCAAGTCTCGATACCATCGGCTAGATCGCAGTCGCAACCCGGCAGGTCCTTCCCAAGCCCATTAGCGCTTCACGGGCTCGCGCATCCAGGATACGACGTCTCTGGGGCTATAGGCAGCCCCTACATGCCTCAAAACCCCATGCAATTGTACCAGCAGCATACGACACAGGATCTACTCAACGGGATACAAGCCAACAGCACGAGAAATGGTGTCGCCGGTGATGTTCCTTTTCCAAAAGAGTATGTCGGGTACTACGTTGGCCAATCGCCGCAGCTTGGGCCTCAGTATCCTATCAGCAACCCGTCAGCGGCACCTTTGTTGCAGGATGTCCCAACACGTAACCGAAGACTCTCTCCGGAGCGATTGCCACCCATACTTCCGAACGGGATGCGTCGGCAGTCTAGATCGCCGTCGCCTCTGAGCAGAGGAGAAAGCTCGCCAGCGTCGTCAGCCAGTCGATCCAACCCAATATCTCAGTTGCCCTTTCCGAATGCGATTCAGGAGTCGCTGTCGACTAACAATGGGCCGGTCATTGTGAATGGATCCAACCCTCTTGTCAGTCAGCCGGTCATTGTGCACTCCAATCCAGTTGCAAAGGCGCAGGAGGATGAAGCGGTCCATGGTTTAGGTTTTGAGACCAGCGAGCAAACTACGCTTCCGCAATCCGAGCCATTGGAGAATGTTACGTCCACGGTTGTGACGAGCAATCAGACATTACCGCTCGAGTCGAGAATCGGGACTGCCGTTGACGAACCTGCCCATGGCCCGAGCCCTGGTGATGAGGCATCGCCTTCTTCGGTCATGAGATCGTCGCCACGCATGTCGCCAAACGGCCGCGCTCAAATCCCGGCACGTCTCAACCTGTCGCCATCAGAATCACATCAACAAGATGCGCCATTCACGCATTTCGACAGATTTGCGGACGTGGCACCAACGATTGCTCATCCTATCTTGTCTCCGGTTGCGGAGCTTCGAACACCTTCTCCGACATCCAGTAAAGGTCACACAAGCCCCAAGGTCGAGTCACATATCAAAGCCGTACAAGCTGCAAACGCCAAGCTGAATGAGAAGACCAACAGCATCGTCGCAAATGGTGCAATGAAGCTGGAGTCTCCGCAAAGCAAGTCCACACTCAGCGAGACCGGCGACTCTCCCAACCACATCGCTTCCGGTTTCAACATTCAGGCTGGACAATGGCAACAGGCTACAAGGAAAGGCCACAAAAAGGGGAAGTCCGCCGGCAACGTCAAGTCACTAAGCTCCGGAGGTGAGCCTATGCCTGCGAATGAGTTGGAAAGAAAGGGCGGTTGATCAGAATCGGTACTCGGTACAGGAGCCGATAATGGGAGTGGTATATTTCTGAAGATCGAAAAGAATTCTCTTTATGGGTTGTCTACATTACAGGATACCACATTGTCGCTGTCTTTGTGGCGAGTGGCTCGGCCAAGCCACAAGCATGGTTCAAGCTAACAAGAAAGTGGATGCATACGTATTGCATGACTTTCAGATAAGGTCGTTCGGTCCCTGGAGGACTTTGGCATGACATGATTGACACGGCTGAGCCAGGGATATGGTGGGCGTGACAAGACATAATGTAGGATTAGGTACGGGACGTAGATGAGACAATGATGGAATCAACCATCTCACGTCTACAGTCACGCGATACTGCGACTCGCGGAACTGTCTCCCCCTTCATAGTCCTCATTTTCATACGCTCTTCTGTGTGTGATAGGTGAATCAAGTGGTGAAAAACATTACCCCACAATCCGATACCCCACAATCCAATGACCTCACACAAGGCTCGAGACCAAAACATAAGGTAAGGTATCATACATGTAGCCTCCCATCACTGCAGACATGGATCCGCTACGCGCTCTGCCGGTAGAAATCGTCTTACGCATAATCGAGTTCGTCGACGTACCCGGTACGGCTAGCCTGACGCAGACTTCGAAAGAATGGCACCAGTTCATCGACCACACGCACCAAGAGATCATCTACTCTGCACCCACGAAAGCCGACCGACCGGATGACAGTCGAGACTTTACGTACCTGGACCAGAAGAAGTCTTTCGCCGAGTACTACCAAAACGTGTTTTCGTGGAAAGAGCTATGCAAAAGGAATACACTGTTGCGGAGGAACTGGTCGGCGCCGAAACCGACAACGAGAGAGAGTATCCTCCAAATCGGCACGGATCCCGTGTGGAGGTTCAGAGCGGACTTTAAGAGGCGCTTCATAGTCTCGACGTCTCATGGCGGCGGTCTCAATGTTACTGATATGTATACCGGAAGACTGCTCTGGCGGCTGCCGAGCGAAGACGTGCGGCCTTATGCGCATCTCGAGTATGATATGGAACAGGGCATCGCGGTGTTCGACCGCTTCGGGAACGCGATCGAGGTCTGGAAAGCAGACGATGCCGAGCGCGGAGTCTTCCGCCAGGTCACGGTGCTGCACCACGACTGCGAGACGAGGGGCTATCAGTTGTCGTACGACACTCTTTGCGTCGTCTCGACCGAAGAGCAGGGCTTTGTGTACGACATGAAGGCCGATCCGCCGCAGGTGAAGACTCGGATCAGCATTGCGCCAGAAGCTGTGGGCCACTTGGATCAGACGCAGGATGTTGTCATGTATTCGATGGGAGCCAGGGGCTATCATGTTCATGGCAAAGAGGACGGAGCATTGGTCGGCAGGCTCCAGCCGGGACAGTGCACGAATTTCTACCATATCCGCCACCCGGACCCCGACTTCAAAGATATTTTTTCCATGGGTCAGAAGCCGGAGCAAGAGGTCTGGCCACCCCAGAACCCGCGCAAGGATCGCTTGATTCCGCTCAAGCTTGAAAATGGTCCACATCCCACACACGAAGCGCCATTGTCTCTGGAAGAGGACCAGTGGGGCGCCGGCATGCTTTCGGGGAACTTTATGGTCGGCGTATCAAAAGCGGGGCGAGTCTTTATATGTTCAGACTGGCGAGGCGCGCTACAGTCCACAGAGCGGTCCGCACAATGCACAGCTATCGTAGAGTGCGAATCAGATGGCTCGACATTCGACCTCGGCGGATGGCTATCCATCAGAAACAACCGAGTTCTATTCGAGATAATGGCTCGCATCTACATATTCCCGCTCTGCAACCCGGCAGAAACCGCACTACCGGTAACAGGCGACAGACAGTCATCCATCTACTGCGTGGCCCAGAGTTCGACACCTCAACTCAGTATCCCCGTCTCCTTCATGGCCGTCTGGGACGATTGCTTAATGTTCACGTATGCGACGTTGGGCTTCCGCGAGCACCGACACAGACATCGAGACACCTTCGTCGGTCAAGACGGACGTCGTCATCCGTTGAGGGCGTTCCCTACGAAAGTGATTCGCGTGCTTAGCTTGGCCCCGGAACTAGGTGATGAGGACGAGGAGTCTGCGATTAAAGCGGTCCAGGAACAGGATCTGCAGGGAGCCGTAGAGAGGATGTCCAGACCGGCGACTGCGCTCGAGATCCTGCTGCTGAGCAATTTTTCTGGCGTCTGAAGGTCGGAAGGTCGTTGACACAGGACGATGTAAAGGAAGGAGGGCTTGTGGTCCGCATGAATGGGCTTCGCGATGATGCCGACGTGTCTGCTGTCAGTGTCATGCCGATGCCGATGCCGATGCCTCCCAGTCCGTCATCTCCAAGTCGGTCATGTTAGATGTTCTTCGAGAGACACGCGCAGCTCGTGTCAGGTAAAGTCCTGCGGTCTGATCAATACTTTGATGAATAGACATGATTGTATTTGAGAAAGCGAACTTCAAAGAGTCAGAGTGTAACGTGGTTTCGTCATATGAAAGCTGCACGGAATCGTTACATGTACCTGTGTTTATTCGACTTTACCTTGGAATGAGCACATGTCCCACAGACGGCCGCGTGCTTGCGCATGATCGTGTCAGCCTGACAGACGGTGGCTGATATGGAAGCGACACGGTCTTTTGGATGATGACACCGACGGCAGTCTCGATCACATAGAAGGCACTTGCCTGCCGGAACCAGCTCGACTCCTCTATACCTTTTCTAGTGGGGTGATGAAGCATTACGCAACGGATTAAGAGACCAACGCGGCTTCCAGGTAACGGACGTCGGCCAAATGAAAAACAAGTCTGTTTTCCAGGCACACCACCATGTGTAAAGTCGTGTGTAGCCGATGGCGCCATCCAGGAACAAAAGCATCCTGACGATCACCGCCCCAAAAGCAGCCCCTCTATTTACGTTTCCCCCCACTTTTCGTCGAGCTCTCCCTGACTAAGCCCGCCAAGAAAGGACAGTTGACTACATCATCTCACAACAATGAAAAGCACCATCAATCGCCTACAGTATCTTACCAAAACCACGTATCAAACACTCTACAAAATGGGCGTCGAGAAGCAAATCATCAAGCAGGGCGACGGCTCGACCAAGGCCCAAGCCGGCCAGGAAGTCACCATGGAGTACACGGGCTGGATCTTCGACGGCAGCGCCGCCAACAAGAAGGGCAAGCAGTGAGTTTCCTTCCTATCAACATCCATCGACAACTTTTTCACGAGCGGAAAGAAAAGCAGCTGAAAACAACCCAAACAGATTCGACTCGTCCGTCGGTCGCGGCGACTTCAAGACCCGCATTGGTGTCGGACAGGTCATCAAGGGTAAAGCGCATCCCCTCCTTCCTGGCTCCCATCTAGGCTCTCTGACAATCCACAGGCTGGGACGAGGGAATCCTCAGCGCCGACGGCGGCATGACGCTCGGCGAGAAGTCGACTTTGATCATCTCGCCCGACTACGGTTACGGAGCCCGTGGCTTCCCTGGCCACATTCCTCCAAACAGCACTTTGGTCTTGTGAGTTTTGGCATGGATCTTGATGAAAGCTAGAGGGGTTTGCTAATTCGTTTCCGCAGTGATGTTGAGCTTAAGCACATTAAATAGATCGAAATTTTAGAATGCATATGTTTGCCCGACGGATTTTCGTTCCGCGTCTAGAGCATTGACGAACGAGCCCATCTTTTCTGTGACTGTGGATATGTGAGACGTGAAGGAAACGTCCAGATGACGAACTGCGTTGTTGGGGATCGGTGATGGTTCGGACATTTCTATACTTGTAGATGGTTGTCTCATTCAGTCACCACATCTGGTAGCTTTTCATCCAACTCTGCAAGACTACATTATATCATATCACATCCCACTAACAACACGCCCATGATTACCCGGGAAGAGTCCCTTCCGGCCAGCAAACACGCCCCAGAACCAATCACCATTAATATCCTCCGCCTCGGTGATCTCCGCGTTCTTCGGGAAGGCAAGCTCGTCACCGCCGGTGGGAAAATACGACCACAGCGCCAGGACCCTGAGCCCGGCGCTTCCATCCGGGGTAGGAAACAGCAGATTCCGCTGAGCGGGGTCCACGACGTGACCTCCTGCCCTCGAGGGGTGCACCACGGCCGTGCCGTCCTCTTCCCTCCAGCGCCACTGCTCCCCACGGTTTCCTGGGCCGGACTCCTCCTCCTTTGGTGCCCACCCACCGACCATGTCCCTGACGACGACGCGTCTTCGTCCGCCCTCGCGGTCCTCGAAGCCAGTGACCGCCATCCTGTGGCCGCGCAGACAGCGCCGCTTGCCTTGAATACCGTTCTCGGGCGCGATCTTGCCGGCCGCGCAGAGGCTGTGGTAGCACGAGGTGCAGATGTCGTAGTTGCCGGCGCTGCAGATGTAGCAGTGATAGCGGGTGTGTGAGGGCGCGATTTGCCAGTGGCAGATATCGCAGTATGAGGTCAAGGAGATGGGTGAGTAGGAGTTTGGGTTGGGAACGTGGGGGAGATGGGATTGAGGGAGGATATTGACGGTTGTAGAGGAGAGAGGGGCCGGGTATAGCTCGTCGTGGCCGAGGAGATACATTGGTTGGTGCCGTTGGAGAGAAAGGTCCGCAGTACTGCCTTTTCGGGCGGATTGGTTCGCTACTGCTTCGAGTGGGTGCGTGCAGTGTTTGCCTTGCTGTACGCAGTTGTTGCAGTAGCCCCAGGCGCCGTCTAGACAGATGTCGCAGTGCCAATAGCAGGTGTTGGCGTGGGTGAAGCAACCTTCGCAGAAAACTCCTTCTTCGAGACGCATTCTGGGGTCTGGCATCTCAGAGTGTGATACGTTACTCCGTCTCTCGTATCTTCGCGCTGAAAGCACGTGAGGTTGTTCGGTGTTCGGAGGCAAGTCTGCTCGCTGGAATCGCATAGCAGAATTGTAGCCGAACCCGAACCAGTGATGGCAGCCTTTGGCCGATCTATAGCAAGCTAGACAAAGATTGAAGTTCCCTTTCTCGCAACGAGAGCAGTTGTAATGAAGATCATACTGAATGTTCAATACATTGCAGCGCGCGCACGAAACCGAGGGTTCTGGCGTCATTGGCTCAAACAGCGGAGAGGGTTGCAGGCCAGCTGGCTGTTGTACTTGAGAAGCGGTCCTGGGCCTTCGAGCTGGTTGATCAGGCTCGAGTCCGGAAGTGGACACCAAGGCAGGTGAGCTATAGTTTGACGGCCCGTTTCGTGATCGGAGTGATGCCAGTGGTCCAGGTGAAGGGACAGCGCGTCCCTCTGACATTGGCAGGGCGGGAGACAAGCTCGATGGAGCAGGAGCAACCGACCGAGTCGTTGTTGTCGCATCTCCAGAAGATTTTCGAGATCTGCTCTGTCCCCTTGCCGGAATAGAGCGTACCGGGTCTGTTGCTATGCGATCTCCTCTAGACAGCCGTCTGTTGTGAAGGCGAGAGTCTGCAGTAGGTCGGTCCGACAAATCTGTCATAGACCGGCTCGCTGGAGAGGCCGAGCCTACCGTCAGACCAGCAGTTACGTGACGCCCAGGTATTTGATTGCTTGGCTGACTGCCTCTACTGGAAGATCTGGCTCGCCGCGTCCTACTCTCAGCGGTAGCTGCGTCGAACAAGTGAGGTCTTGAGATAGGAGGTCGGTCATTGACAGGTCGCGAAGGCTCCCGCGGGATATCCGCAGATGGGTTGCTAGCAGATCTAGAATGATTGCGCCGTCGCGATGTCGTGGTCGGTATTTGCGCTGATCTGTCTGGTGTCTGACGAGGTGTTGGACGGACGTCTCGTTCCTGCTGCCTCCTTCGATAAGCTTGGGCGATGCGCTCGGTGATCTGCTCTTCCTGTTCCCTGGTCAGATTGTCCAGATCAATGCCGTCCAACAGTCCTTCTTCGAAGATTTGTCGCTTGATCTCCTCCATCATATCCCCAGACTCGAGGTCTGCATCTGCAGCGCTCAGCAAAGAGCGGAGACTTGACTGATGCTCGAGTGATGGCGCTTGATTGTCTTCACCTCTTGACGACTGCGTGGCTCTTGTATGTTCATGCGACCTGACGTGACCCTCCAATCTCACGGCGTGATCATGTTGTCTCCTCCGCCTCTGCTGACGCTCTGCTCTCTCAGACCTCCGTCGACGCGCGGTCTCGTCACTCGTGTCCTGAAGACTAAGCTCCCTGGCTTGTTCCAACATGCGATCATCTTCAGAATCTGATTCGGGTTGCGCCAGGATTGGCGGTATGACGTTGTCGCCTTGTTTGTAGGCACTCTCAGCTGTTTGCTTGTCTTCGAGCGACTTGTTCTTCTCCGGGTGAGCCTTCAGGTACATGTCGAGTAAGGTCGTGACTGTGGCATTCGGCCTCGTGTCTCTGACGGGTGCTCGACATGATGGGCATGTATACGGGTTCTGCGAATGCGAAGTCGCCTTCTGACGCTGCCATGTAAACCATTCTTTCAGACAAGCGCCGCAAAAGGTGTGCAAGCAATCAAGGAGTGTCAGGGGATGGTAGAGAACTTCGACGCAGATCTGTAAATAGTGTTAGGTCATGTCTTGCATCGCCCGTTGGTGGATGGTCAGCGGGGCACTCGAAGTCGAGATGCGCATCATTTTGGCGACATACCGAGCACGTCAGTTCCTTCTCGAGATCCACCAGGCTGTTCTGCTGATCAGATGCCATTTCTGACCTCGCAGATGTTCACGTTCATATGTCAGAATACATGTCAGCACCAGGTCGACAGCGATATGTTGTGCATACGAGACGAATGTGGAGTTGTCAGGTATCCTTGGATAATCTCACGCGAACCAAGATTCGGCTCACTTCGTCCGTCGACTGAGGCAGCCGCGTGACTTTACGGATCGCTGCCTCACCCGATGAGCCATGTCTATACCACTGCAGATTTGACCTACCAACAGGCACGTCCTCTACAAGGAAGGATAACTACTGGGTCTTTATGCTACAGTACTCCATACATCTCGCGGACCCTGACGGAGATTTTAACTTGGAGGAGCAGCATCGGGTCAGTTGTTGGTACGGTAAAGGCACGATCCGAGCGATCCGACACTCTCCAGACGCACAATTCGTACAGGCTGTCGGGCATCGGCACCAGAATTCTGTTTCATCAATCGTTAATAACTCATGGTTTGCTCGATCATGGCGCAGAAGGCAGACGCGCGATCCTCAGTGCGGCTTGACTGTCGATCACACTCACAACGTTGCTGGAACATCGAAGCGTGCCTCGGTCATTGGCTGGAAACCATTTCACTGCCTTGCTTGGTTTTGCCTTTCTCTGTCTTTGAACGCGCCTGGCCAACCTACGTAGATTGGACTGCGCATCATCAATCTGCGACTTGCGTAGCATATATGAGAAACTGGTATGCACTTCACATGGTTCCCTAAGTAGGTCTTTTCTATTATTTCCGTCTTCATCCACCATATCAACTGCAAATTCAGCATGATGAACATGAGTCTCTCTGTTAAGGTCATTGCGACTTTCTTCGCGGTGTGCTCCTCAAGTGCCTCTGCAAGAGTTCTCCAGCCACGTCTGGATATCAGCAGCGTTCTCTCCGACCTTTCCATTCCCACCAGTCTACCATCAGCCATCTCCGACCTTCCCATTCCCACCGGTCTATCATCAGCCGTCTCTGCCTACGCTCCCGTACAAGCTGCCTGTCCAGCTTCACCTCTGATCCGCCCTGCAACTAGCGCTTCAACATCCGAAGCAACCTGGGTGTCAGCACGAATCAGCAAAGCCAACGCAGGTCTGGCAGCATGGCTCAAGAAGATCAACTCCGGATTCGATACCTCTAGCCTCCCCGAAGTCGGGTTGACAACTTCTGGAGGTGGCTACCGCTCTTTGCTCAACGGCGCCGGTGTGATCCAGGCTTTTGACGACCGTGACAGCAACAGCAGCGTCAATGGACTTTACCAGGCTCTGACTTACCAGGCTGGTCTGTCGGGCGGTGGATGGCTTCTGTCTTCGATCGCTGGTAACAATTGGACGACCATTTCCAATCTGAGAGACTCGCTCTGGGAGGATGCTTTCCAGGACAGCCCTATTCTACCAAGCAACTTCACCGCCGGTCTTGCCTACGCTGAAATCGTGGTCGACATCGACTCCAAGCAAGATGCCGGTTTCGATGTAACTATCGTCGATCCTTATGGTAGGCTACTGTCCTACCAACTACTTCTCGGCAATGACGGCGGAGTCGGTACCCGCATGTCTGGACTTGCACAGTCCGCCAACTTCACGAACCACAACGTCCCCTTCCCTATCATCACCTCCATCGGGGTAGACCAAGACGAATGTGCTCCAATGAACAACGGAACTCAGTATGAGTTCAACCCCTACGAGTTCGGCTCCTGGGAGACCGGCGTCAAAGCATTCACACAGACCAAATATCTCGGTAGCAAGTTGAGCAACGGCATGCCAGTGACGCCAAACGAATGCATCACCCACTACGATAACCTAGGTTACGTCCTCGGCACCTCCTCCGACGTCTTCGCCGGCGTTTGCGAAGTAGTCCCCGCGAACATGTCATCCCCGGAGCTAGCCGACCAGCTCGAAGCAATGCTTCCCTCCGCCCACAACTCAACCCTGCAAGACATCTACGCAATCTACCCGAACCCATTCGCCAACTCGAGCGGCTCGCCGAACGTATCCTCGCAGGCCAATCTCCATCTCGTCGACGGCGGTCTCAGCAACCAGAACAACCCGGTCTGGCCATTCATCCAGCCGTACCGCAACGTCAGCGTGCTGGTCGTCAACGACAACTCGGCCGACACGACCGACAACTTCCCCAACGGCACCGAGATCTACAACACCTACCTGCAAGCGCAGGCGAACAACCTGACCAAGATGCCGCCAATCCCGGACGTCGCTACCTTCGTCGCGCAGGGCCTGAACAAGCGCGCCACGTTCTTCGGTTGCAACGACACCAGCGTCCTGACGATCGTGTACCTGCCTAACGTCAACTACACGTACGCGAGCAACGTGCCGACGAGTCAGCTGGTGTACAGCAAGGACGAGACGGATGGTGTCATTGGCAACGGCAATGCTATTGCGACGCAGAACGGCACGCAGGCATGGCCGGCTTGTTTCGGTTGTGCGGTGTTGATGAAGACTAACACGACGCTGCCGAGTGGCTGTCAGGGGTGTTTCGATACGTACTGCTACAAGGGTTAGAGATTTATTTAGTCTCGTAAGAGTAATGAAAAAAAATGGACAGATGTTTTTGAGTGACGGTCGACTTTTCCCTTTTATGGCACAGTGTCGCTTCATGCGCCTATCTAGTCGTGAGGTAAATACGGTGCATTTATTAGATCTGTATGTGAAGTGGATAATCACAGGTATATCTACATTTGGAGATCCTCTCGCCGAACAAAGCAACGTGTAGCATGAGCCATCAGATCTTTGTGACCAGCCTCGCACGCGCATTATCATACAATACACCTCCCGACTCCTCGCCTTCCGATCTGATATTTTTATCCTTCCCCGCTACCACTCGCTCATCGCTCAGTAAGCATGTTCTTGATACTAGCCCAGTACTTTGGCGTGACCAACTTCTCAATCTCCTCCTTGGTAAGCCACTGCATCTCCTGATCGCCAAAGAGGTTTTTGGTCATATCCGCCTGTCCGGCCATGATTCTAGCCTTCATGAAAAAGACCTTTTCGCCAAGATACTCGACCTCGTTGGCCTCGTCGACGCGCGTCTTGGGCAGGTCGAAGACGTAGTGGCCGACGGGCGCGTTGCCCACGACCCAGGTGTTCATGTTGACGCCCGCTGATTGCACCAGGATACGCTCTGCTGCCTGCGAAAAAAAGACGTTAGTAACTTTCCCTCGTGGCGGTAAAGACACCAGATGGACGGGCGCAGGAAAGAAACTCACACTGTCAAGCGCCTCCTTGCCCTTCAACTCGTCCTCGGGAAACCTCCACCTGCCCTCCCTGTTCCTCAACAGCAGATACAGCGTGCGATCCAACTGACGGTCCAAACTCCTGACATCGGCCATCTCGTCCGCCTGCGTCCGTCGCGGCAGCGGCTGCGGCACTCCGACCTCGGTCCGCTTCTTGACGCCCTCATGAGCCCTCTCCTCTCCCTCCTTGACCTCGGGATTGGCATCGGCGATCAGCGCCTGCGTGACGCTCTCCGTCTCGCTTATCGTGTCGCCGACGAGCAGTTCATCGTCCCAGCCCTCCTTTCCGTAGGCGTTGTAGATGCCGATGTCGCGCGCCGCCGTCAGTCGGGTTTTCGCTTTGCGCTTCCATTCGGCGTCCGCGGGTGTGCCTTTTTTGTAGTAGAAGTAGCGTGTGAAGGGCAGCGCCAGTCGCTCGTTCAGTCGCTTTTGGTAGAGGTAGAAGGCTTTCTCGAAGGGGTGGAGAGGTCGTGTCAGTTGTGGTGGCCGTGAGAGGACGACGCCGGTGCGAATGGCGTAGGCTTGTGCTGGTACCGGGCGGGATGCGGTGGATGCTGGGGGTGCGGCGGTCTTATTCGGAGCGGCCGCTGTTGCAGTTGATGCGTTTCGAACTTGTGTCGTGGGTTGTGAGAGTCGGAAGAGGCATGATGTGCAGATTGAGTCGGCGGACCGGAGTGCTGCTTTCGTTAGATGTGCGATTTTGGGTTGTATAGATGCTGGTCGCATACTCGACTGAGAGGCCAATCGCCTCGCTGATCTCTGTCCTGCGTTCATCTCGATTCCTGTGCTGTAGACGTGGATGCGATAGATGGACAGCCGATGGAAGTCACGATACAGTCCAGAATGGCAGTCCCCGAACATTTTTGGATGTTAGGACGCTAGTCCGAATCAGGCAAACGCTCGTGCTCTTCGCCGAAAAGCTCATCACAACTTCACGCTCTCTCCTTCTCTTCTTCTTTTTCTCCTACGGCATCATTCCTTATCATCAACTGCTCTTGTGCGTTTTGTACTCTGTTCTATGGCAATTTGATCATTTATGCGATGCCGAGACCAATCGTGGCAGTCTTTTCGCTAGCTGTACCCTTAAAACTTTACAGGAGTACCGTTAGATAGTAATTGCACACATCTCGTTCTTCTGCATCTCGTCCTAGTACAGCGCCATGTTTCGAGTCAATGTAGGCAGACTGATAGTTGACTCCGGACGAAGCACAGTACAGTATCGAAGCAACCACAAATTATATACGACAAATTGATGGTTGATCATCGAGGCAAGTCATTGGAGTACCTTACATCCTCAAGTATTTGAAAATACGGGTACTCCTATAGTATAACTATTTCAAGAGGAATAGTAAGGTCTGCTTCCTCCTCAGCATCGTTCTCTCCATCTACCAACCCATCATTTCTGTGTCCCGCTTGAATTGAGGGGTATAGCCCAGGGATGCATAATGTTCCTTCACTGTATCAGAACCAGAAACGCCCGCAATGATGAACTGCACTATTGAGATTGCGAATTCATCTCATCCATCCATTCCTCACGAGGCGTTTGCCATTGCTTGAAGTCGAGAACGAGCTTTATATCTCGTTCACGTAAGCCCTTCGCAAAAGCGCGGTCAATCAGATCGATCGCGTCGTAGTCGTCGTCCGGACACCGCAATTTTTCGCAAAACCTTGGCGCAATAGACTTGACGGACATCTCAGTGATAGAAGCAATGTGGTACAGACTACCTTGATCCGCTCGGATTTTCTGCAGGGGTTCCTCTCTGAAATTTTTGAGAAAAGACAACTTGACACCGTAAAACCTGCCGAATTTGGCGCGATCAACTGGATCAGCCCTTGGCGGAAAGACGAACACCTTGAGCAAGATGCCGTTCATGTAACGGAAGTAATCCTGTGTAGCTTTGATCCAGTCGAAACACCTGGTACAACTGGTCGTGGTCTCCGCGCAGCACAGACGTAGTGGAAGCTCGAATGTGTGGCAGCGGTAAAACACTGGCAGACTTTCTGATCGTACTTGTTGGTTGACCCGGGTCAAAGGAGGTTGTGCAGGAGGCATGTTGTCTTTGCTGAACGTTTTTATCGATCCGTATGATAAATCGGCTGGATCAGAGCGTGTTGCATAGTCATAGATCATGTCTCGCAATTCGCGAGGGAGTCCGAGGAGCGACATGCCGGTCTGTCCTTGCTGATCGACTGAAGCAAGACTCCTGGGTGTGTTGATTTCGATGATCTGTTTGTAGACTGTTGTCGGTAGAACCGATAACGCGATCAGTCGCCAGGCCTTCGATACTTTAGTAGATGTTGCAGGGCCAGAATGTCTTCTTTGGGGTTGCGAAGAATCGAAAAGTAAGGAAATGGGATCGAAGGGCCAAGCTGGGTGGTCGGTCACTCAAGTGCTCTTACCAACGTGACTCGTGAGCATATTTACTCATGTTGAACTTACCTCATGACTGCCAGTAGCGGGACACTTTTCTCCCTCACGCACTTTCGTATCCAACATGTCGGTTGAGAAATTCGATGGCGACATAGCCAGTATTGACCTCCATAAGATATTCGTAATCGATGTCAAAATAGAGCTCTCTGTCGTGCTCAGAAAGTCTCTCAGCAATATTCTCAATGACAAGGTCAATCGCAGTAAGAAGCCACCGTTCTTGCGGAATACATGGAGCCAGGATTCGTGACGGTCGTGTAACGCCAAGTACGTGGAGAGTCTCGGATGAAGCTATAGCTGGTTGATGGCGATGTGTCCTGTTGCGAAACCTGAGCACAATAACTGTTGCTGTCCATCCTGGAATACTGTGTTGGCGAGCACTGCCGTCGCTGCCATCTGCGTCGACCATGAGCATCATGGAACTCATGTGGGATAAGTGGCGTCTATTAAATGTGATCCAATGGAGAAAGCTGCGTACAGATCGCTCGTCGATTATAGGAAGTACGAACTCATTCAGTTCGTAGAATACTGGCAGAGTTTCTGACCTTATCTGTCGGTTGGTACTGGTCCAGACGGGCTGTATAGCGAGCTCAATGTAGGGTGGTACAGACGCCTTTCTGTCTATCCAAAGACGGGACGGCGTGAGGTCGATTGCATAGTGATAGATCATCTCTCGTAGCTCGATGGGGAGTCCGAGAAACGACATAGCGCAGTTTGCGATTGGGAGTCGCTTTAATTAACCTTTACTTCAATCCCAAGCACGCTGCAGTAAGACACAGCCGCATGGTCAAGGTGTCTCTGCCCATAGCGAGCGCATTGTTCGTTGGGTGAGTAGATTGATGGTCTGTTGGAGAGAGAAACTGGGTAGCACTAGAGTGTTGAGTGTCTCACATTGTAAATGGCAACGAGAACGCAAGGCGAGATTACTTCGTGTGGTGGAAAGCCGCAGTGTGCAAGGCAACTGTTGTGCAGTGTGACAGGGCCGATGCAAGTGCTGCTTAAACAACACGAAAGAGAGCAGAAGCGCACGTGACCGATAGAAAAGGCGATTTGAACACACAAAATTTATGCAAAGAATAAAGCAACTATCACAGACAATATTTGGAAGAATACAAGGTGCATTATTGTACATCTAGCTACTCAGCTATTTATTCAGCCAGTCGTAATAAAAGTCATAAAAGGAGCGAACACTGGCTGCTCTTTAATTCATACAACATCGATTGATGCGATTGCTTTTTGTGTCGAGTAAAACGTCTCGATTGCTTGATTGACTTGCAAGGCTTATGAGCGCTTAGCAAGAGGTGATGAAAGCACCGATTGGAGATGGGTTCCAGTCCTCGAAGAAGGTCAAGCTCAAGCTGCCGGAGGCGCTGGCGGCGTAGCTGACGGATTGGCCAGCGGCACATGGGCCGGAGGTGATGACGTAGCTGTGGCCTGGAGCGGCGTTGCTGACGGAGCCAACAGGGGTGACGGAACCAGCGCTGGCGTAGGTGGTAGAGTCGGTGGCCTGGACGGAGCACTCACCGAAAGTCAGGCCGCCGGATCCAGAGGTGGTGAAGGAGGAGGTCTGGAGCTGGCTCTCCTCAGGCCAGAGGAAGACGAGAGAGCACTGCTTGCCGGCGTAAGACTCTGGAATGTCGAACTGGAAGATGGTGCTGTTCTGTCCGTTGATGCTGGCATCGTATTGAGTTCCGTACGAGGTAGATGGAGAGTTCTTGTTGACTGGAACGATGTGGTGAGGAGTCTGGTAAGCACCGCTCTGGAGGGTAGTGGCGCAGGCGGAGCCAGAAGCAGAGGCGGAAGCCTTGGTGGCAGCAGAGGAAGAGGCAGCTGGTGCACTGGCTGGTGCGGTTGGAGCTGGGGCGGAAGAGCTAGCGTGGGCCGAGCTGGCTGGCGCGGATGGAGCTGGAGCAGAGCTGGCTGGTGCAGATGGAGCTGGAGCAGAGGAGCTAGCGTGGACCGAGGTGACTGGAACCACTGGAGCAGATGGAGCTGGGACAGAGGAGCTAGCGTGGACTGAGCTGGCTGGAGCAGATGAAGCTGGAGCGGAGGAGCTAGCGTGGACTGAGCTGGCTGGAGCGGATGGAGCTGGGGCAGAGCTAGCTGGAGCAGAGCTGACTGGTGCCGAAGCTGGAGCGGAAGAAGCTGGAGCAGAGCTGACTGGAACGTAGTGGGTGACTGCGTAGGTGGTGCAGCTGGTGACGTAGGACACGGAGGCAGAGCTGACTGGGGCCACTGGAGCAGAGCTGACTGGGACGACTGGAGCAGAGGAGCTAGCGTGGACTGAGCTGACTGAGCTAACTGAAGCAGATGAAGCAGCAGAGGAGCTAGCGTGGGCAGAGCTGACTGACGCAGAGGAGCTGGCGAGGACCGAGCTGACTGAAGCAGAGGAGCTGGCATGGGCCGAGCTGGCTGAGGCAGACGAGGCTGAAGCAGCTGAAGCAGATGAGCTGGCGTGGGCCGAGCTGGCGGAAGCCGATGAAGCTGGCGCGGACGATGCTGGTGCGGAGCTGGCTGGGGCAGAGGAAGCGGCGCTGCTGCTTACGCATGCACCTCCAGTGCTCAAGGTGATGGACTTGCATCCGCCCTGGCCAGCAGGAGCAGTGGTGTAGATGTTGTACTCGCCTTGGTCATTGACAGGGCAAGCGACGAACTGGGTGGTGCCGTTGTAGGCGACGTTGCCTGAGCCGCTGACGGAGAAGCCAGTAGTTGGGGAGGCACCACTGTCACACTGGAACTGAGTGGTTGGTGGAGTGAGAATGCATCCTCTGCCATTGGCGTCGGTGATACCACCGTTGTTCAGGCAGTAGCGAGCAGGGGTGGCGCTGCTGCTGTCAGCACCGCCAACGCGGTTCTGACCGTCAGAGAGTTGGCTGACGGTGCCAGAAACACCACCGCTGGCAGTGAGGCCGAAGCAGCAGCCGGCATCAGCACGTGGGAGGACTGCGGAGGCCGAGGCGCCTGCAGCAAGAGCGAATGTGGTGAAAGCAGCCTTCATCTTGAAACGGATTGATGAGTAAGAAGCTTTAAGACAGTGATTGAAGATGTAGATGAATAAGAAACGAAAACAGCAGCGACTTGGAGCTCCTTTAGTATTCCATCCTGTTCACCTTTCACAAGCTCTTTCATGAACTTACGGAAGCCATGGAGCTCAACGAACCCTGAGCTCGATAGGAACTCCACACGATCGAGAAGCTCTCTGGGTTCTCGTATCGCCGTTCGCCCATGATGCTCCATCGAGGACCCAGGGATTTGACGCAATAACTGGGGACAAGACCAGGGGGGGTCGAAGGTGGTGCACCAACAATTGCATCGAATGCAGCCCGATGTCATGGTTAGCCATGCTGATCGCCAGGTACCGGGTCAGGAATCAGGTACGTCAGCTCATACAATCGAATTCAGCGTCGATCGTTGAATACGTCTTCGCGGTGCCTGACGGAAGGGCTGCTGCTTTTGTCGAATATGTGGGGGTGTCAAACGGTATTTTTTTCTGGGGCAGAAATATGGGGAAGTCGACGAAGCTCGGCAGGGTAATCCGTCTACCTCATTCAAGGCTTTTGGCATGGTCCTTTTTTCCCTCCCACCATGGGTTTCCACGCATTTTATTGTCTTGAAAGAAATGTGCAAAAGCTGAGCTCGAACATCTCGCAAATCGTAGGCTCAAATTGCCCGCAGCGTCGGTATCAAGATCCCATGATTCTGCCTCCCAAGAGCTCCTCGTGTGACCCGCGGAGCAGCAAACTCAATGGGGTCGTGAACTGTATATCCTGGAACTCGAGCAAGGATCCAACAAACAGCTCATGCATGCTGAAGAATACTCCCGCTTCGTATTGCCGCGAACAGTAACGGTCCAGTAAAAGAAAAAAGGCGGAAAGTCTCGCACAGTTCAGATGTTGCATCATAGCAGGGTTGTAGTGACTAATACGAGCTCGTTTTATGCAAATGCTGCATATTATTCAGTCCCAGGCTACATCTCAAGTGCTCGTGTGAACCACAAAGTATGGTACCTTTGGTCTGCAGACGTCGCAGTCGAATACCATTGGATCACTGCCACCAACATCCAGCCGTAGACGTAGCAGTGCACTTGGTCGTTCTAGATTGAAGCATCCTTGTTTTGCCATCAGGGATTCCAGAGTACGAGAGTCAAAACCGGTCAGGACCAGCATCCACCGAACCACAGCTGAACCCTCAAGCACGAGGTATACCGGTACAGTCGTCACTATTGAATTCAATGCTGTTGGCGAGCTCCGAGGGTAGTTGTACAACCGACGATCAGCGGTGCACAGTAAGTGTAGCTTCATGCAGAACCAACGGTGTACCTGACTGATGTTTCCGTCTTCCACGTTCTGTCTGTCTCATGGCGAGGTGTCGAGCTGCTGGACTGCTATTTCCGATTCCGAGTCCTAGTTCTGTGCTGAGATGAGATCTTTGGCCAACCTAGCTACTTGTGCCTTTTCCACAGGTTTACCGTCGAGTTCCCCTCCAGGCGCCAGCAGACGCTTCATCAGATCACCGGCACTCATCTTCGCGCCAGCACTCTTCATGTCCTCGATCGCCTTGGCGACAATATCTTTGACCTCATCAGCACCCATGGTCTCAACTCCTCCCGCGTACTCGTTTAAGATCGCGATTTGCGAGTCCTCCTTCTCTTGTAGATCGGCTCTGCCAGCGTCCAGAAACTCTTTGCTCGCTTGCTGTGCCGCCGATGTTCGCTTGCGAAGCAGCCCAAGTATCTGCATATCGGTTTTGAGTGGTGTGTTGGTCTTTGCAGCGTTGGCGATCTCGTTTAGTACTCCTCGTACTACACTTAGACGGTTCGTGTCTTTCGACTTCATCGCCGTCTTGAGATCGCCTCGGAGTTTAAGCAGAAGAGGTGGTGCCGGCGGTGGTTCGGTTGAGTACTGGCATCGCAAGCAGACGAATCCATTGCGAGACGCGAAGGGTCTTGGAGCGGCTTTGAGGGCGCGAGATGCGAGAGGGATGGACATCGTGAGTGTTTTGTAGGATCTTCGTTTGTGTTGTGCTTGAAAACGAAGTTTCGCATTGAAAGGAAGTGAAACGAGCCGCGCGCCAAGAACTGTGCTTCGCGTGAAGCTCTCTCCATAGCATGAATCTGTATACTTCTCCAATCTCGAAACTATTTCACCAATTCACCCATCACAGTTCGCAGTGTCGCGCATTTGATCTGTTTTGGCGTTTCTGGGCTTCCATTGCACGTCTATCGACGCATTGTATTCTGGATCACGTGCGACACGATGAAGCAGTCAGGTTGACGCGAAAAAATCACACGGAAGGAAGCTGCCTAAGAGCACTGTCACGAGCAACACTACTACTATTACACATTGCGTTGATCAAGAACAGACAATCATGTCTCTTACCACACACCCTGCGACACCCCAGCGAAAGCTACCCGGCAACTTCATACAAACTCCAGCTCCGGGCAGGACAGCGCAGCCTTCGATCTTCCAATCGAATTCCTCTAGCGCCCTCTCTCTTCCAAAGAACAATGCGCAAATGACCACACCACAAAGCGGTGCTATCGCTGCGGCCCAGAACCCTGCCTCGGGGCAATCAAGTTCGGAACTGACTCCGGTCGCGTTAGCAGCGAAGACTGTGAACGAAACATTGACGGCCGAGGGGAGGTACCCAGAATTGGAGAACTATGTCGGACAGGGATACTCAGCAGACTACGATCTGCCCACAAATGCTGCCTGGTCACCTTTTCAGAAGGTCAAGAACTACGACATTCCCGAGCAGATATTCGAGCAGGCCAACACGTCCCAAGTTTCGACTACCATGGGATTGTTCGCGGAACTTAATCATGCCTACATCATCATCGACAGCTCTTTGTACCTTTGGGACTACACTCATCCAAACCCGGAGCTTATTGGATATGAAGACAACAGTCATGTCATAACGGCCATCAAGCTGATCAAACCAAGAGCCGGCGTCTTGCTACCTTCGATATCGCATGTTCTCGTGGTCGCGACACATGCCGAGATCATCCTCATTGGTGTATCAGCCCAGACCACGCCAGCTGGAAACAAGACCATCCAGCTCTATTCCTTGCGGATGACTGTACCCGTCAAAGGAATAGGCTGTTCGACGATCGAAGCATCCGACAAGACGGGTCGTATATTCTTCGCGGGCGCCGGAAGTGATGATGTTTATGAGTTGACATATCAGCAAGAGGAGCGGTGGTTCAAGAGCAGATGCGACAAAATCAATCATACAAGTAGCGGTTATGGCATGCCAGTCTCAATTCCTTTGTGGAACACACAGAAAGACACGGAGCACATCAAACAAATGGTCGTTGATGATACTCGCGACCTGCTCTATACCCTTTCCTCGAAATCGACCATTCGAGTCTTTCATATGAAGTCGGGCAATGCCCTAACGCTCAGCATCAACCGACCATATTCAGCGTTGCTTGCAAACATTGGACACATGGTCCCTAGGACGGACCTGTTGGCTCCAGGGTCTAGCATTGTATCAATTAATCCAATTCCAGCAACCGAGAGCTCCCGCCTGACGCTACAAGCAAACACTTCGACCGGATGTCGCATTTTCCTCAGCGCGACTTCGAGCTCATATATGAATGCCAACACACCTAGCGCTCCTTCGAGTATGCAGGTACACCACATCAAATTCCCTCCAAAAGACCCGGCTACCCAGATGACCGCCCCTGGAGCTCAGTCTGGTCCACTCGCGCCATACCAGAACGGCACTCCTCAGATCGACACATCTTCACGCTGGCTATGCAACACATCGAGAGGCCTCCGCTTGCCGCCAGGCTACAATGTCTGGATCATCAAGTCACCACAAGACGGTTCCGAGAAGCTCTTCCTCTCAGCGCCAGACGCCGGACGGATCAGGGCACCAAAGGACCCATCTCAGCCGACCAGATACCCGGAGTTTGCTCAATGGCTTCCCGTCGCAGGCGTGACGCAAGATGTTGGTAGGACGACACCTGCCTTCGGTGCATCATCGACTCCAATGGGCTTTGCCAACGAGCTCGTCACGCAATTCGACGCTACCCCGACGGAGATCGCCGTTCTAAGTAGCAATGGTATTCAGACTATCAGACGCAGACGACTCGTGGATGTCTTCGCGGCTGCCGTCAGATACGGTGGTGACAGCGAGGGACGCGAAGGAGAGTTCAAGAAATTCGTTCGTCTTTATGGCCGCACAGAAACCGCTGCTACTGCACTAGCTGTTGCCTGTGGTCAGGGCTCCGACGTCAATTCTGATGCCAGGGTTGCACAAATTACCGAGCCCGAGGTCATCGACTTTGCGCGCGAAGTGTTTATCGCTCACGGTGGAAAGCCAATGCTTAACGAGAACGCCGTGCTGGACAGTACGACTCCGTCCGTGGATAATGTTCGAACCTCACCCCGACACGATGGTATGGCTCTTTATCTGTCTCGCACCATCAAATCCGTTTGGAAAGTGCCAGTGTTGCGAGAATACATCAGCCCAAGTGTTGGTCTACAAGCCATGCCTTCGGTACCATTGTCCAAATTGCAGGAGGTACAGCGATCACTGAACTCGCTCCAAGAGTTCTTGATGAAGCACCGAACATCCATCGAAGGTCTGGCCGGACCAGAAGCTCTTGGTCGCGTTTCAACGAAGCAGGAGGAGATTGCACTTCAAGGCGAGCATCGCGCCATGAACGCGCTTGTTCAACTGATCTCGAGCATCATCGAAGGTATTGCCTTTGTCTTGGTGTTGTTCGATGAGCGTGTTGAGGAGATTCTCATGTCACTGTCCGAGACTTCTCGTGCAAAGGTCAGGGAGCTTACCTTCGAAGGTCTGTTCACGGGGACAGACGGACGCGAGCTTGCAAAAGAACTTGTCAAAGCCATCGTCAACCGCAATATTGCGAACGGCTCAAACGTCGACACGGTTGCTGAAGCTCTTCGAAGGAGATGCGGCAGCTTCTGTAGTGCTGATGACGTTGTGATTTTCAAAGCCCAGGAGCAAGTCAAGCGGGCATCCGAGGCGGGCGCAAACTCGGAGCAAGGACGTATGCTGCTAAACGAGAGTTTGAGGTTGTTTCAAAAGGTTGCTGGCTCTCTGTCGATGGAGCACTTGCAGTGGGCCGTAGAGCAGTATATTGCTCTACAATTCTTTGCTGGTAAGTGACCAGAGATAACGGAAGTGACCATGGCTAATATCCTTCAGGTGCCATCCAACTCTCATTGAACGTCGCGCTGGAGTCTGATCGTGCGAACCGAGCTTTGTCGTGGTTGCGTGATGATTATCCAGAGAATGATCCTCGCAAATCCGCGTTTGAAAGCCGCAAGCGCTGCTATGACTTGGTGTTTGCCACAATCCAGTCCGTCGACCAAGCTGCACAACAGGCGCCCGAAATGCTGGACGGACAATACACCCAAATCGCAAAACGCAAGGCTGAAGCCTACGATATCATCAACAGTTCCGAAGACGAGGTGTTCCAGAACAGCCTCTTCGATTGGTACATGCAGCAAGGATGGAGCGAGCGATTGTTCGAGATCAGCTCTCCGTTTGTGGTTAGCTACCTGCGAAGGCGAATGGACAAGGATCCAGTTCATGCTGATCAGTTATGGCGATACTACGCTCACCATGGAAGTCATCTTGAGGCGGCTTCGGTGCAGCTGCTTCTGGCCAAGAGTGGTTTCGATCTCAATCTGGAATCTCGCATCACCTATCTCAGTCGAGCCAAGACCAGTGCTTCAGTCCGCAGCACTGCTTTGATCGATTCAAGACAATCACGTCAACAGCTCCTGCGCGAGATCACAGATCTGCTTGACGTTGCCAATATTCAGGATGACATTCTTCAGCGTATGAAATCAGACGATCGTCTCAAAGAACCAAGACGATCACAAGTACTTCAGCATCTCGATGGAGAAATCCTCGAGATTGGTGAGCTTTTCAATCAGTATGCGGACCAGGCAGGATACTACGACATCTGCATCACGATTTACCAAGTGGCAGATCATCGCAACCCATCGGACATCCAAAGCACATGGCAAGCACTGATTGAGCAAACACATCAAGAAGCAGAGCAACAGAAGGAGTCATTGCCGTACGAGGCAGTGTCGCTCAAGGTGAGGTATCTCGGATCTCGACTGAGACTCGCAGATGCGACGTTCCCTGTACCACTGCTCTTGCCTTTGCTCGAGCGGTATGCGCTAGAATATCAAAGAGGAGTCGGACCAGCAACATGGGTACTCGACCTCTTCCTCGACCTCGAAGTTCCTCACGAGACACTGTTACCCGTGTTGGAGCAGCTGTACTACGCAAATGAGCAGCCATTCCAGGGCAAAAACCGAAGAGTGCTGGCTGGCGATCTGGTATACCTTCTCACGCGATGGTTCTCAAGCAGTGAGCGCAACGGCGAGAGAGTTCCATATGGCAGCGAGGAGAATCTTGCTGGTGTGGAGGAGATGCTGGCAGGTTTGATTCGGTCGGGAGACCTGGAAAGCGGACGTAGAGAGGAGGCGGAAATGCTGCGATCAAGAATCGCTCAGGCGATGAGATAGAGGAGTCGCTATTAGAGTAATGGCAATTGCATAAAAGTACGCCGTGGTTTCTAGCGTTGTAGGCCGTCTTTTGAGCGAATCAAATATTGTGAGCAAGGGCTTTCTCCCCGTCTTGCACATTTACACAGGCCATTTTCTGTGATAACCACGATATCATATGTCCACGTAACAGCTCGACACCTTCCTTCGTCCAGCAGTACAGGTTAAATGATCTTTATACCCATAAACCCACAACAATCAAAACAACATTTGGCACTACCTGTACCCCAATCAACCGCAACCGCAGTTTACACCACCTTAACGCAATGCCTGTACGAAGTCCAAACCTTCCGTTCTCGATAGGCACCGACATCACTTCGATCAGCCGCTTTAGTCACTACTTCAACGATGTCTCGGGAGTCAACAATATGCAGACAAATAAGCTCTTACGCTTCTTCGACAAGATCTTTACGGCACCTGAACAGCAGCTCTTTTGGCATAGATATCAAGGTCTTGAGGGTCTGCAGGGATACTCACGAGCTAGAGTAGACGCCGCACAGTATCTGGCAGGCCGGTTGGTACAGTCCTGACGAATGTAGGGACGCAAGCTGACACACTTCAACAGCTGGGCGGCGAAGGAGGCGATCATCAAAGCTTGGAAGACCAGGAGACTACTTATGCAGGACATTGAGATATATGCGCGTGAACGACAAGCACCGCTTGCAATTGTCCTGGATGAACGGCGATCACGGCCGTTTGATACCATGGAGAAGAAACCAGAAGAGCGACAAGCGCGCCGCCTCCTCAGGGAATGGACGGAGTCGAATATTCTCAAGGAAGTGCGTCGCGTCGACTTGAGTGAGGGAGGTCATAAAACAAGTAAGATTGGACATCGAGCTAAACCACCCCAGTCTGAGCTCGCCTCGCACGAAGAGAACGGACCCGACGAAAGAGAATTCGACCGTACGATACCAATTCCTGAGGATACTAATGGCGAAGAAGTGCCTATATCAATAAGTCACGACGGTGACGTCTGCATTGCCATTGCCATGGCCATGGCCATTGTTCCTCCCGCGCACGAGAGTGCACTCAGTCATTGACGCACGCCATTTTCGGTATGAGGTAGCAGCTCATGGAGATCGCAGAGTTGATAACGAAGTCTGATACCAAGACGTGGATATACGACCAACATGCTCTTCAGCCAAGAACCAACACAAGGCGAGGCCACAGCCTACGTGTACTGCCGGGCCACACTCCCCGTGAAACCATAGCCAAACCCTGGCATGTTACGTTACCGTGCCATAGCACATCATACAGAACCTTCGCATGTATGATGCCATTTGCAGATGTACCTCTCAACCAACACCGCATTGCTGCCGAAGCTACGGTGTTTTGATGCCGGTCCTGAGGTAACACCCGGAGTTTTGGCAAGGAAACCCACGATCATTGCCGGTGGCTTCGCGGAGGTGGGACCGAGATTGCAATCTGCCCGCAACAGATTGGGCAAAAGTGGTTAAATTTGGCAAAAGATTTCGGGCCTTCGCTGACGGAGCCGGGCCGATGAGATGCTGGAAAGTGGTCGAGCGCCAAGGAAGATAGGTCGTGCCTTCTTCTGCGCAGTCGTTTTCATGTGAACTGCGCCCGCCGCAATGGTTAGAAAGGGTCTCGGCCAAGCCAGCGAACCTTCTACGTTAGACGCCTTCATCAAGCCATTTCCACTAATCTACCAATTTTGATCTTCCGCCAAACGGTTCACGACCTCAATACGCCAGACCTGTCAGGCTCCCGCTGCCACCCGCCGTCCGTTATTTGCCCGTAATGCCCGCAATGCCCCTCGTGGCATGGTTTATTCGCTAGATCAGACAATCTGCTGAGCACCTGTTGATTGCATCCTCTCCTCCTTACTACAACAACCAAGCGCTGCACACCATGGGCTCCTGAAAGACGCTCACTTTCTGCTCACCGCCGTGCAAGATGACCTGAACTGACTGCCACTGGACCGACCACCACATCAAACCTTATACCGTCGTCACACTCAAATACCGTGTGAGCGCATACCACACCGTAAAGCGGGGTGTCAGACAACAACCGAAGAAATGGACCACACTGCTGCTCCCGCTTTACCGCCCAAGGCACCGAACCCTTCGACTGATGCTGTTCGCCCTCACGTCGGTGCCGACCACCAGACCATCCTTTCTGATGAGCCTCTCACCATCCGTGATGAAGAATGGGACATCTACTCCGTCTCGGGCCTAGCAGCCGTCAAGATGCTTGCAGAAGCCATGCAGACCATGTCCGACTTCATGGGCGACATTCCACCCACACCTCCAGCTTCTCGACCAACGACACCGAAGAAGCGCGAGCCCGTCACCACCCCACCGTGTTACAACCCACAAGGTTTCCCTCTATCACCTGTGTCGCCCGTATCCCCGGCCTCAACTCATGGATCCTCGATCGTTCCCGTCTCTATGCCGTCTCCCGAGGCTCACCGTGACGAGCCAACAGTACCAGACGTCCAAGTCGACGCCGACCTCGAAAGCATTACCTTTCAGCGCGCCATCATCTCGCGTCGCTTCTTCCTGAAGACTGTACCACCCTTCAGCCTGACCGACTACCTCCTCCGTATCCACAAATTCTGCCCCCACAGTCCCGGCGTATACCTTGCCGCAGCGAGCTACATACAGCGCCTCGCCCTCGCCGACATGCTCGTCCCAGCCACCTCCAAAACCGTCCACCGTCTCGCTCTGGCAGCGATTCGAATCGCGAGCAAAGTCCTGGAAGACAACAAATGGGCGCAAGAACGCTTTGCAAAAGTCGGAGGCATAAGCAATAAAGAGCTGTACCGTCTGGAGATCAGTTTGTGCTATCTCTTGGACTTCAACCTCTTCGTGTCACCCGAGGCAATGAAGAAGAGTATGTTCCTACTACAGCAAGCCGCGAGGCAGAGCAGGAATGTCAAGAGAAGGCTAAGTGATGGGTTCAAGATGAAATTATCTTTCCGGCCCAAGATGACAGAGTTGACAGCGGCGCAGTAATTTACAGCCGTGTCAGACTTGTACTCCTTTTGACGGTCCTCATGCTTTCTGTAGGCTTCAGAGCATGACTTGTTTTCGAGCGAGGCGTTTGTTGGCGTACTACATCCTTTATTTCATGACTACTTAATTCACGAAAATAACCACTCATACCCTCTTCTCCTTGTTTGGTGCTTTCACTCGTCTCCTTTCCTCCTTCGCCTGTCTCCTTTCCTCCTTCGCCTGTCTCCTTTCCTCCTTCGCCTGTCTCCTGTCCTCCTTGCGGTTAGACGTCTCCAAGCAACCAATGTTGTTGCCGACCATGTAACCTCTTATCGCCCTCTTCGGAATACATTCTATGCACAGACACTCCGTCCAGAGGGAGCCTTTCTGATGGTCTGCATTGAATTCGCTCTCATTCTCCATGGATGCAGTTGTCCTGTCTGCAGTGGTCATCTCGTCAACTGGCTCGGCAGTCAAAGCCTGCTCCGTGGTATCGGGCTTCTCTGAAACAGTCGCCTCGTTCTTGGCGGATTCCTCTGCAGTCTCAGGAACCTCCGCAGCCCCCTCTTCGGCGAGGGCTTCCTCCGCAGCGACGGCCTCGTTCGCTGTTGGCTTTTTCTGGTATGCAGCCCGGTGATAGAATGCACGTCGCAAGTTGCGAACATGCCCGGCCGGAGTCATGGCGATCTCAAAAGGCTCGAGATTGGCGCCATCCCGACCGAGTTCGTCGACGATCATCTCGAAAAGTTCGAGTGGTAAAGCACCCAAGTGGGTGTTGTCTCTGGCCGCCAAGAGGGCTTTCACTCTGCGCTTGAACTCGCCGCGGTTCGGGACTGTGAGATGGCGGGAGAGTATCTGGTTTAGGATGCTTGTCTCTGGAGCGAAAGATTGCATGTTGCTGGATTTGGCAGTTGTCATTTTGGGATGATCTAAAAATGAAGAGGATGTTTGTAGAAGAGGATGTTTGTCATGAATACAAGGAACATCCTCGTGTGTTTATATATCTACATCAGCGCAGCGATATGAGCTCGCATGAGCATGTTCTCCCAAAACACCACCTAGATGCACAAAACATGTACTTATATGCACCTTGATGCACCATCCGCACTACGTCGCAGGCAATATCCCTCGAACTATCTTGCGCCCTCTCCAAACAACATATTGCGCAAGAAACCACCTATATCTACCTTGATGAACCTATATGCACAACACGCTACCTCGCAGGCAACATGCCCTCGAACTGTCCTGCGCCATCAACAGGGGGTATCCAAGCCATGCGCTGCGCAGTATAGATTTCCACGCCCGGCTTACTTTGACTCAACAAGGCGTAATCATCAAGGACACCAGCTCTGACGACGACTTGCTCGAGCCCGCCACTCGCAGACGCCGCTCCGCCATAGAGGGGACTGCCTGTTCTATATCAGTAAAGTGCCTTATTCACCAAGGTGCATAATATCTCCAGTTACACAATATCTACGTAAAGGGGGGGTGAGAATAGTAGAGAGGAAGTACCGGTAACGTACCGCAGTCTCCACAGAAGTAGTTCTTGATGCTGGTGCCGCTGTCTGCTGTCTTGGCGATCTCGCGCGATGAGCCGGTCACGGTCAGTGATGAGAACGGGATCACGTAGTTTAGACTGTATGGCGACCCTGTCAGTTTGCGGCAGTCGGTGCAGTGGCAGACGGCCTGTGAGAATGTCTTGTTAGTATGCAAAGATGAAGGTATAGGAGATGGGATGTGGGAGGAATTGGGTTGGATGGATAGGACGGGAAATGGAGGATATCGAGGATGTGAATGATGAAGTGAAGTAGGAGGTACGATGGGTGGGAGCGCGCAAGGGGATGTGTATGCAGATGTCGTAGGAGTCATGAGGTGGGGAGGAGAGTTACGAACTACTGTAGGCGAGTCGCCGCTGTACTCGAGCGTGACCTTGCGACAGAAACAACTGCCGCTGAGCATCTTTATGCAGGGTCGCGCTATGTGGCGCTGTAGCGGGCGTAGGAAGTGTTGTAGTGTGACCTTTGGGGTGTGATGTCTCTCCAAGTCTATTGTACGGTAACAAGGACGTTGAAGACAGCTGCTGGAAAGTGTTCCTGTGGGTTCTCCTGAATTGTATCATATAATGCTATACCATGCGATAGCGCACCTGGAAAAGCAACGTTTCTCGGACATAACGGAGCATTACGATTTGATAGGCAACAACTTTCGGACCTTAATCTACTCTGCTCCTGGACGTTGAACGGTGAATGCCCTTTGGGTCAGGAGCATGGAAAGAGTAATGGCATGATGGTTACATACGAATTCCACGTCACAGAGATAATGTTGAGACTCCTCGGTAACCCACCAGTACCCTCCAACCATATTATCAGACACGGTAATCCTACAGACCTACCTTCTACTTCTCCATAGCGCCGATCTCAACGTGGCGAAGAGTAACCGAAAGCTTAGTAAACCCCGTATCCAGTGACTTGTTGATGACCTTCTCGATCTCACCCAGCCAGAGCATATTAACCTGCTTTTCGTTTCCGACACCAAGAAGGGTGACAAGTTTTCCCCTGATTGCAGAGGCCGAAACAACAGCTCTCCTCGTCTCTCGCGCCAAATGTATCAACACTTCGGATGCGTAAATGATACGTAGACCGAGGACGAAGATATCTGGCTTCCGAGTCCAGCCCAGTGGGCCATCGTGACTTTGTCGCGTCCGGGAGATGAGAGCGTCAAGACCTGACGTCGTGAGGTCTGATAGTTCCTTGATTGTGGCGTCGTCGAATGCTGCTGCAGAGAGACTTGAGAGGACAACGGACCATGTTTTGGCTTCGCGTGCTGGATCGATGAACAGATTCTGCTTCTCTTCGGCAAAGAGAGCGCTGTCTTGACCTTGCGATCCGGACAAGAGGCCCGAGATGAGGGCAGTGTCTGCGAGGAGTCGGCGGGCACCGCTGCGCGCGAGGTGGCTGCTGGTCTTGTAGCGATGAGCAAGTGAGGCCGCAATTCGTGATCCTGCTACGAGAGGTACCATGTCTGTCTTCTGCCTTGAACCAGTGTCGAGTAAAAGACTCGCGGTATATGCCGCAATATCGCGTACGTCGTCGTCGTCATCGTTAGTCAAGTCGTAGACGATCAAGAGAGTTTCAACCACTGTATCAGATTGGCCAACAGTGAGGTTGGACATTTGGCCCCGAACAAAGTGGTGAACAGCCTGTGCGGCTGCCATGCGGGTGTCGAAAGGCCTGTCATCTTTGACTGCATTTTGAAGTGTGTTGACAAAAACGGAGAAAGACTTTTGAGTTTTCTCAGTACCAAAGTCCGCTTTTGCGAGTAAAGCTCCTGAGAGGATCATGGCTGTATCTTGGGAGAGTGGTGACTGCCCAGTCTGCACCAGGTCGAGGTTACTGATTTGCGTAATATCTTGGTCACTCAACTCAGACGAATGGATCATCGAGAGCAGCAGGGCCTGAGCGGCATCATGTGTTTTAGAAGTCCAGAGACTGTCTGTTGGCTTACTGTGCGTCAATGTCAGGCATGCAAGGTTTGCCAAAGCACTGACATCCAGCTGGCTGCTCGCTTCGGCATGCTGTATCTTCCCGAAGACGCCGACAACAGCTTCGATGAAAGCATCTGCATCTCGTGTAGCCAAAGCTAAGAGCGCTTGGACGGCTTCTTCGTCCAGTTTCGTTTGACAGATCAGGTTCTGTGCCAAATCTCGTCGAAGCAACGCTGCCGCCGGCCACGAAGCGCTGTCGTACTCGCAGGAGAAAAGACTGTGCAACTCTTTCGAAGCATGGAAAGCACTGTTTGATAATTTCGAGACCATCGTGAGGAGTTCGACATAAGCAGACCGCGTGAATGGGCAGATATTCTCGTCATATAGTCTGCGTTTATTCAGGACTAGAGTCTCCTGTATTTCCGATGACGCCTCTCCATTGGTAGTCAGTCTTCGCAAGACGTACTTTGCGCACAGTAAAGCACCATGTAAAGTGTTCTGATTGCTCAAGGGCGTTTCGAGGAGTTCCGCGAATGTTATCAACAGCTCTTCCGAAGGAGATAGCATGGTATACGTGCGCGCGGCTTTGTCCCTCACGTGCCAGTGAGGACTTGATATAAGACGGAAGACCGCGTCTTGTACTTCACGCAACCTGTTGAGGGACGACGGTGCCCTTTGTAAGATCTGGAGTGCCGGAAATACGCCCTCGGCTACCGCAGATGCTGGACCTTGATGAGCGGTCGAGTCTGACAGCAGCCGAAGGACAATGTCCATAAGGTTCGGGACCTTGTTTAGAGAGATCTGAGATGTGGGTGGTACTTCGTCGTTGATATAAGAATCGTTGGTTCCGAGTAAGCGATCCAGCAGTGCGCGAAAAAGCATCAACCCGGAATTGCGTATGCCCCATGCTGAAGACGACAGACACTCTCCAGCCAGCTCAAGCGTGGGTGATATGTATGCTTCTGATTTCTCTCCAAGTCGAGAATTCTTGAAGATGTCTTTAAGACAATTCAGAGCATGTACCTGTGTTAACGACTCTGATTGCCCACCTTCTTTGTCCAAGGGCTTTCGAGACTGCCCGGTGAGATCTTGAATGGCTTGGTCGAATAAGGTACCCCTCGGGTCTGCTGACAGGACACCAACAATGAGAGATGGGAGACCTGCAGATCTCCGAGTATTGATCGTCTCGGTGCTGCAGATGATTGACAAAGCTCGGTTGTACCAGTCTTGTACCGCATTCTGTGAGCCGTCGGTGTTGGCACAACGGACACAGCATGCTATAAATGTCTGCGCGATGGTAGAGAAAGCACCACGATGGCGAAGTTCGACGAGCTGTACAAAACACAAGTTACCAAGAGTTCGTAGCTCGTTTGGGGACATCAGCGATGATGCCTCGATCGAAACTGGACATTTGGTGACCAGTGCTCTGATAAGAAGACCAGTTTCTTTCAGCGCTCGCCATGAATAGCTGAGAACATCTTTAGTAGTCAAAGTCGCATCGTCGTCTTCGAGATCTTCTGGCATAAACCCTTCTGGTGCATCATTACAGAGAATGTGGTGAACATCCTTCCAAGCTCGCTCCATGCCATTGTGCAATCTCTTGAAGATGGATTGCCAGCCTGAAACGTTTTCGGCCTCTTGGATAAGGGTGTACAGATCTGGTCGGTCGAGGATGTATCTGATACTCGACAATACTCCATGAAGGGGATGATTTGTGACAGCCTTTGCACTATCGGTCTCGAGTAAAGACAAGATGTTTTCGACCTGGCTCACGAGGTGGTCGACAATGCCGTATCGGGAGCAGAACCATGACCGTGAGTCCGCTGTGTCTGCTCGTGCTTGGTCGAAAAGAATTGCGTATAAATGTGCCACACCATCAGCCTGGTCCGCTCTCCCGCTTCGCTTCGATAGTTCTTTAGCAGCGTCTAACACAGGAATGAGATCATTGTGGTCATCTCCTATATCTTGCGGCTTTTGGAGTGCGGATCCTGACAGCCTGAGGATGGAAGCTGCGGTGGCTCGCACGTCATCGAATGGATCAAGCAAGAGATCCAACAAGATGTCCCGGGTTTTGGCAGACACGACCAAGAAATCGGTGGGCCAAACAGCATGACCCACTGCTGATTTAGACCAATATGCCTGAGAGACAGTCCGATCGATACCAGACTTTTGGACGAGCTCCAAGCACTTGAGTGCGGAAATGTGGCGCTGGTAACTCGCACACGGCCTTAATTCCATGCGCAAAAACGACACGTACCATTTTAGGTAATCTATATGTGTGGAAAGTGTGGTATCCTGGGCTTTGGTCCTTGATACTACTGCTGTTACAGCCCTCAAACGATCGATAAGCCTCTGTGTGATACCAAAGAGCTCACTTCTGAAATTGGCATCTGTGTCTGAGTGAAGTGCAGGCAATGCTTGTTTCAGAGCGACAAATGTACCCTTTGTCAATGGCTTGGTCGTTGTCGGCGATGTCAAAAGAAGATTCAGAGCAGCTATTCTGATGGCCCTCGAATGGCGATGTAGCAATCGGGCAAGTAGTTTTGTGGGCAGATGCAGGCGAGAGGTGTCCTCCTCTATCTTGCATCCTGAGAAGACGTCGTCCAGGATTACCCAGGACAAATTGTTCCCGACGAGCAACGCAGAGTGAAGAGTCTCTTCATAGAATTCTGATTCCATGAGGTCTGATCTTGTTTGGGACGCAGTGGATCTAAAGTTCGGTTCCAGAGCGTGTTGAAAACCTAGCAAGTTGAGGAAGGCTACGTAGTCGGTAAAGCTCTCCGAAAAGAGTGCCGGAAGAAGATAGTGCCGGTAGTTCTCGATGGAGGAAGGATGAGCCTTGATATGTGACAAAACCGGCTCGGCCCAAATCAGCTCCCGTGAAGTCCCCTCTGATTGTGATTTTGAGCTGGTTGGGTTGGCTAGGTACGCGATGAGGGGCGCAATGGAAGAGGCAAGTTCATCATTGTCAACCCATTGTAGCAGGTCCTTGACGGCGGCTTTTGCTGCACTCCGGTCGTCGGATATATCTCGGTCCCCTAACGAAGTCGTCGAAAGGTAAGAAGTGAGGTCTCGTGTAGACAGAGCACCTTTCGATAGGAGATGCGTCAAAGCAAGAATGGCCGACTTGACAGCGAAGTTTGATCTGGAAACGGAAGGAAACACGACAGACAACCAGTTCAATATCTCTGGCTTTGTCTCACGAACGCTCGGTGAATCCTGATAGGTACAAAAGATCGAGGTAAGACAACTTAACAGCTGCCTCATGGGCTTCGGCTTACAGTCTTTATATCGAAGAAGAAAGACCTCCAAAGCAGCAAGCCATATCCGTTTCGTCCATAGTAGGTCGTGAGCTGGTCGACATGACGAGTCGCTGCATCGAAGCAGAAGAGTGGAAAGGAGATTGCAAGCAGCTGAGCGGTGGGGGATGCTGACCTTTGTGGTTTTCGCAGTGTATAAGAGAGATGAAAAGAAAGAATCGAGCTTACTGATGGTTTGTCAGTACGGAGAAGACGAAAGATTGAGATGCTGTATGCCCACAGACCATTGTGTCCAAGTGCATCGTTCGTCCTTACTTTACGTCGACATCTGAGTCGTTTGCCGGGATGAGGTTGCTTGCATTCTTTGCCCGATCTCGAATTTGAGCTTCAGACAGCAGCTCCTGGTTTGAGTGGTACTCCGGCATATTCACAGGCATTTCCAGCTTGTGTCCGGTTTCAGAATGACAGACCTTTGAAGCTGTGATCATAAATTTTTCTTCTGCTGTAGAGCTGAATTTTCGTGCGCCGATTGAAAGACTGGGTTCGTATCTTGAACCATTGACATCGACAGCGCTGATGATTAATCTCTCATGTCAAACATATCGTAGTCACTGCGAGCTCCTCGCATATACCATTCTGGAAGATGGTGGTTTATTGAAGGATAATTGAGGCTCCCCGTCGTGTATTGCACGCAGTTCATGAGCGGCGGACGTCATTCGGAAATTTCCGCGGTCGGTCATGATTGACAGGGAAAGAAGTTGACTTTGCAGAATTTCGACCCGTCAGCGACACCTAGAATCCGTCATCCACGGACGCGTTCACATCCACTCTTTCTTTAATTTATCAGTCTTCAGTCCGGCACATAGCCTCAGCTCAACATCATGTCTTTCTGGGAGAGTTTGACCGGGCGCAGGAACCAGCAACAGTCGCAAGCAGCAAGCTCGGAAACAGTCAGAGATACCGCGCCGGGCACAACCTTCCAATCTTCACCTTCATCCTCGCAATATACCCCAGAAGCTACTGATGTCTCTTCATTCTTGAACCAACCTGGCGCTTTCGACCCAGCGACACTTCATCCACTGGCTGGGTTGAACCAGGACACTCTCGACTACCTTTCCCTCGATGACTCCAACCTCTCGTCACTGCCAGGTTCGCGATCCGCGCTACCTTCAAGAGGATGGTCTGATGATCTTTGTTACGGTACTGGTACAACATATCTGGCCGGCTTGGTAACAGGAGGAGCATGGGGTCTCGCAGAAGGCTTGAACAGAGTACCTGCCGACTCGCCGCCTAAGCTTCGCCTCAACGCTGCGCTGAACGCCATCACTCGACGAGGTCCATTCCTGGGCAACTCAGCCGGTGTGCTGGCTATGGTGTACAATGGTTTCAACTCTACGTTGGGCTACTACCGTGGCCAGCACGACTCGCTAAACAGCATTGTCGCCGGTTTTATGAGCGGTGCCATCTTCAAGAGCACAAGAGGACCACAGCAGATGCTGATCTCTGGCGGTCTCGTGGCTACTGTCGCTGGTGTCTGGGGCGTGAGTCTTGTCTTAACTCCCTCTATCCAATAAATCACTGACAATCACTAGGTCTCGCGCCATCTCCTGTTTGGTGAAAGCTAGAGAAATCACCCCTCCTCTTTTGCTTCTTGTCGACTTGTCATTTTAGCGATTATCTGGAAAGGATGGGAATATCTGTTGGCGGCCTGTCATCGGCGGATAAAGACGACGCATTGCGAAGGCGCTGGGCGAAATAATGAAACACTTTCTCCCCTCCTCACTTGGAAGGATTTGTCTCTGTACAATATACTGTTGGTAGATGAGAAAGATGAGCTGGTCTGGAAGACGGTGAAGAGGATGAACATTGATATCTTGTTGTAGGTATGCTCACCGAAAAGAACAAATCCATAAGTGAGACTTCGAACCGAGAAAACAGAGCTAAGTATAATACCATCTTTCCCCCTTTGCTACAAAGGTGATCACAGATAAGTATACCTCCACCAGAGTCTCTGAAAAGATTTCGCCTGCACACGCGGTTTGCTATGTTTGCCTGGGCTGTTGTGGGCCGAGTTTCTGTACAATGTTTGAAGCGCGCGTTTTCACAATATCACAAAAACAGCACAAGGAAGAACATCCGCTTTATCATGCTAGACTTGGTTCCAAGTCTGCGCTGCTCCCAGAAGTGATGGAATTCATATCATTTCGATGTCATCTGTCTTGCGTTGTTTTGCAGTATCACTTTGTCCTTGACTTGCGACGCGTCACATGATTGCTCAAACCCCGTCGCGATTGCTGTCTCCCGCACCATTGCACAGAGCGCTCCGTTACCACTTCCATATCGTGCTCTGCCTTCAATGGAACTCGCTCCTCGTAATCGCCGAAGGTTAGGTGGTGGAGTCGAATCGACCTCAGCGTGCAGTCATGCCTGGAAAAAATGCCTGAAAATCACCTTGATGTTTACTGAGAATTATCTCACAGAAACTTCATTGGCTTTTTACTGGCTGTCGACCGCCAAACACGACAGTCACCTGATGTATCGGAAAAGTTTTCCAGATGCCAGGCCTATTATAAGAAGGGCGTCCTCCCTGCCAGAATCCTTCAATCCTCGAATGCTTCGTCGTCATCAAACCTGCTAGTCTCCAGTCATAACCATCCAGATTCTATAACTCATTGGACGCTTCTTATTGTGAGTATGCTCAGTATGCTGTCGGGGTACTGAGAGAAGATCTGACGATTGTCTAGTGACCACAACCGAATGTACGAGACAGTCACCAAGCAGTCCTCCAACTCGGCGACGACCACCGTCGTCATGGATCCTATCACGGGTATGGCGTACGAGCCCATCGAAGAACGTCTGGTGGCATATATTCATGCCCGCGATCCGGAACATTTCAGACATTCAATCGCTGGTATGCTGTGGTTCATAAAAAGCAACCTCACACCACCAGACCTATCCGTCTCGCCCTCCTTACCGGGCGATCATCTGTTCAACCTCGATTTTCCAAAAGCAAAGGTTAGAGCCACCTTCACATACGTCTACAGGAGATGGGCGGCGACCAGTCCGGACGCCCTTCGACTACGTCGCGACTTCTCGATCCAAGGTCGAGATGAACTTTCCCAAGAAGGGAAGCTCGCCATATACTGCGCAAAAGGACACTCTATTCACCATGCCAGCCGGCAACAGATAATGGAAACTGTACAAGACAAGCTACACCCCAAAGAGGAGAAACCCTTGAGCATAGAGCAAATCAAATCACTTAACAAGCTCTTGCAAGATTTGCCCCCTCTGTCATCGACTGAAATCTACCTCCCGATACACAACATGATAAAATCCTGTCATTGTCCGCTACTCGTCGATCCACACGTAGATCCCGACAACCCAAATTTCTGGGAGGAGGTATTCGCTATCCAAAATAGGGATGCGGGAATAGTCAGTATGTACGATCCTACCTCATGGTAAGATCTCTGTACAAAATACCACTATATGCCACCAATCTTATCAAGGAACACGAAAGTCCCGTAGCACACAACGCGCCTTCCCTAAGCATACTCTCCCCTCATCTCACTAATCGCATTCCTCATCCTAACAGCACTCATCCTCTCAAACCGGTCGACTCTCATGACGAACGTGCCCCTTCCACCAGTGATACTCCTCAGATGCTTCAGATACCCCACCATCTCCTTCAGCGGCACTCTCGCCTCGATGACACGTAGGCCATTCACGCTACCACCGCCCTCGAGGCCTTGCCCACCGCTGGCAGCGAACGGATCCGCGGGCGCATAGATGCGTTTGGGATCAATAGGCGCTTCCTCTTCGGTCGCCGCATCAGAGGCGTCGTCTTCGCCGCCCAGGGAGACGATGCTGCCGCCCCGTGCGGACGAGATGTCGTGCACCACGTCGCCGAGCGAGTCTTCGGATGTCGTGATCGTGACTGCCATCACGGGCTCCATCAGAACGGTGCCAGATGTTGCGTCGGCGGAGGAGCGCAGCGCGGACTGCACTGCCATTCGCGTTGCGGAAGAAATGGCGGATGGCGTGGTGGAGGTGAAGAGGTGCCGAGGTGGGTTGAATTCGACGGTCACGGCCGTGCTGTGGATGGCGTAGTTGTGGCTTGGACCGCGGGCGAGGGCTGCGGATACACCGGTCTGGATTGCGGCGCGCAGGGTGCGCATTGTTAGTGTTGGTGGGAGCGAAGGGCCTTCGGGATCGCTGGATGAGCCATCGCCGTTGAGGTTGGGAGTCAGAATCGTCAGGTGGTTGTTGTCGCTCAATTCGATGGAGGTCTCGGGATCGTGGCCAATGTCTCGAGCATCGTCGAGGGGTGCTACACTGGCGATGCTGCCGGCTTTGGATGCTTTACCTGCCACTTCGCGGTCGAAGATCGCTTCTGTTGATTCCGAGGCACCGGTGACTACTTCTCGGTAGCCAATCTGGATGGCTCCAATCCTGGCTTTGGCTTTGAGGTCGTCAATGAGACGGTCTCTTGCAATTTCGAGATGGAGCTCGCCCATGCCGGCCAAGTGGGTTTGTCCACTTTCCGGATCTTGCGTGACGTTGAGACTTGGATCTTCTCTGAGGAGTAATGACAATGCTTCTGAAAGGTTCTTCTCTTCCTTCAGGCTGTTGGGCTCGACACTGGTGAAGAAGACAGGAGGCGGGACTGCAATTGGCCGTAGCTGGAGACTGTTAATTGGCGCTGGCGGACCAACTCTAGGATTGGCTCCCGTGTATACAATCAATGTATCACCAGTTCTCGCATGCTTTAATCCAGTGATGACACCAATCTGTCCTGCTGCAATCTCGTTTACCTCCACGGCGTCATTCGCATACATCTTTAGCAATCGAGGTGCCGGCTCGGTGACACCAAGGTTCGTATTGTAGAGCATGGCATTGCGGTTAAGGGTTCCGGAATACACCCGCAGGTATACCAGAACACCCCGTTTTGGGTCAGTTACGACCTTGAACGCCAATGCGCAGGCTTCCAGACTCTTGATGCCATGTGCTACTTTGCCGGAAACGGTCTTTCCTTTCGGCGCAGAGGCCTTCAGCGCTGCTTGGATATCAAATTGTCCAGCAAGTAGCTTGTTGAGACCCGTGGTTTCCTTTCCAATCTTTGCTTCTGGATCTGGTCTCTCGTCTGGCCGCGGTAGTAGATTGACTACAGCGTCAAGTAGAGGCTGAACACCCACATTGCGGAAGCTTGCGCCAGAAAAGACAGGTGCGATCTTCTGCGGCGTCATCATAGTCACCCTTCTCAGACTTGCCATGATGTCGTGCTGCGAGATTGCCAGATGGTCACCATCGCACTCGAGAAAGCTTTCGACCAAATGATCATCATGCTCACTGAGTACGTCGATCAGAGCAATGCGAGCATCTTTCAGGCTCTTTGCAAACACTGGATGTTGTGCTACCAAGTCCTCAAGGGCCCACATCTGCGCCTGCTTGCCATCACCACCGTCCTCGTATAATAGTCCACGAAGAGAGGTAACGTCGCCGACTCCCTGTAATTTACCGTCATTGCTTCTCCACCAGGGAATTTGACAGATTGCAGGCCAGCAGTTCAACCTAGTACCGATCTCTCTGATGGTTCGGGCAAAAGCTGCGCCATCTCGATCAAGTTTGTTGACAAAAAGGATGCGTGGAATGTGATAGTGGCTTGCTTGCTTCCAGACTTGTTCAGTCTGTGCTTCAACACCAGCTACGCCATCAAGTATGCAGACAGCTCCATCAAGAATCCGTAGGGACCTCAAGACTTCAAAGGTGAAATCGGCGTGTCCAGGTGTATCGATCAGATTGATATTATGAGGAGTCGCAGAGAGAAGTTGATTTGCCTGCGGAGGGCTGTTGCTATCGACTTGACCTGGTGGCCAATTGAAAGTTATTGCTGCTGACTGGATTGTGATACCTCTGGCTCGCTCAGCAGGAAGAAAGTCTGTCACAGTAGAACCTTCGTCAACAGCTCCAAGCCGTCGGGTATAGCCACTGTAGTAGAGCATACGCTCTGTGGTCGTAGTTTTTCCCTACCTTGGTTCAGTACTTACTATCATAATCGTAATGGATGCCTACGCACGGCATCGATGTGGGCGATGATTCCTATGTTACGAGTTTTGGTAAGGATCCCAGCAGGCTCATGTCGCCGCTGAGAAACAGAAAAAGATCTGATGAGAAAGGCATGACGAGCGGGACGTAAGGGTTTAGCTGGTAGACACTGCCATCTGATAATCATCCCCAGATTGCGATCTATATTCGAGCCGCGTAGTAAAGCAGAAGAGACTGTTTCTTTAATGGGTTGTAAATGTTCTCGTCGTGGATTGATGGAGGTGGAGGCCTCGGCAGGTTGAGCTCGGGCGACGTCGGTGATGCGTGCGGTGTGGTCCGCTTGCGACCTGTTCTCATCCTACGGTTAGCTGCCTATATCTCCTTGCATAGCACTGCATCATCGATTCAGCTTTCCGCGATTGCATAGCATGACCCAAGTATGAGCGCTCCAGAGTCCAGCTCATCCGGAAAAGAACCCGCATTCGTCCCTCGCTTTCAGCAACGTACCTCTGAACGCGCACATTACGAAGGAGCCTTCAAGCCAAACGGCATGGACTATTCATCTTCTATACAAGACCCGGAGCATCCAGCCGGTGGCTCACCATGGTCAACATCACCGAAACATGCCAGGGGGTGCAATAACGCGCCTGGTACCGGACAATCTCCATTTGGGCCAGCAGGACAGGAAGGAGGTGGCTATCAAGATCGACCTTCAACCAGCGATACCGCAACACTGGCCGCCTCGGAGAATGGTCACTCACAAAATGGTCAATCGCCATATCATTCGCAAGAGCAGCAATATGCGCAACAGCAGCGCAACAACTACGACCAAGGACTACCTCCCCCAGCAATGGACGATCAACGTCGACCGGAAGCTCAGCGCTATCACAGTCGCCCACAACAACAACGTCCTCAGTACAAGTTGCAATGTAAAGTTACGGGCTTGGAGCGCACGGGGAAGAAGGACCCGATTCTGAGGTTTGACGCACACGTAAGGAGTCTATATGTCGTTTTATGACAACTTGCTAACCATATGCAAGACGAATCTTCCCAAATTCCGAACAACTCAATTCCGCGACATTCGACGAACACATGGCGAATTCATCAAGTTTCAAGAACACCTGATCGCTTCGAACCCGGAAGCTTTCGTCCCGGCTGTGCCAGCTCCACTTACAGCTGCAGGCGCAGGAACAGAAGAGGATGAGATTAGGGTCAAGACGGCAATACAGAAGTGGTTCAACTCCGTCTGCAGTAATGAGATCTTGATGCGCGACGAAGAGATGGTGTTTTTCATCGAGAGTGATTTTGGATACAGTCCAGTGGTCAGGCGCAAGCAACCTGCTACAGGCGCCAGGAGGAAGTACATCAAGCAATTCGCACCACCACCTGATGATACCCCAGAATTGCTTGATGCGAGACCAATAGTCAAGTCGTTCTACCTCGGCACAATGGAGACTGGACAAAAGGTGGACAAGGTCGTCAAGTCGAGAAGAAGTACGTCATGTCGTTAGCGGTGGCATTGTCGAGAGCTTATCACTAACACATCATAGCACTGGGTCTTGCGGAATCGGATCTCGGTGTCAAGATGTCACAAATGGCCGTACAAGAAACACACCCTGGACTCGGCAATGCGTACCGCAAGTTAGGCAAAGTGATTCAAGCCGTCGGCGACTTCCACGCAGCCCAAGGTACTGCCGAAGCGACGACATTGAGCGACCCGCTCCAATACCACAGCAGCGACGCCTTCATCGTGAAGGAAACCCTCACGAACCGACACATTCTCCTGCGTGAACTTATTCAAGCACAACAAACCTCGACCTCGCGCATGAACGCCGCGAACAGGCTAAAAGCCTCATCCTCGGTCAAGCGCGACAAAGTAGACGAAGCGATCTCCGCCCTCGACGAAGCGAAGGAGCAAGAGACCTACCTCTTAGGAAAGACACAGGCGGTCACGCACAACCTCGTGCAGGAGAAACGCAAGTGGTTCGCACGCACCTCGTCCGATCTCCGCAGCGCCATTCGCGAATACGCCATCCGCGAGATCGAGGCCGAGCGCCGCACCCTCGCGACGCTGGAGCAGGTCCGTCCTGACGTCCGCAACATCGACGCCAGCGGTGGTCTCTCGAGACTGGGAAGAGAGGCTACGCCTGTCACTAGACGCACCAGTCTCGCGTCTTCGCAGGGTCCCAAGGGTGATGCTTGGTCTGGTGTCCCCAGGAGGCCGGAGGTCCTGAATCGCTCCATCAGTGGTAGTATTGTGGGCACGCCTGTGCCAGAGGTCGAGGCTGAGGGCGAGACGCCGGATGCGGCGTCCCCTGCTGGTGGCCGTGCGAGAGCTGTATCGCAAGCCGGTAGTTTGGGAAGAGTGGATGAGGACGATGAGGATCGTGTTGATGCTAGAAATGCGGCCAGCAGGCTTGCGCAGACGACATTCTGAGGTGGGAGGGGTACGACGGGAGACAGTGAGGGGGCAGCGCAACGTTGGCTGTACAGTACGCATAGCGCAACTACAGCGTGTGCATTGTATCTACTACAATATGCATCTATCTTTACCAAGCAGTGATATCATCCACTTCGGCCTCGCCAAACGTGCTAGTCTTGGTCGCCTTGCCTCCTTCGGTTCCCTGAACCTCGACCTCGACCGGTTGCCTACTCATGATCTCTCCCAACACCTTCTTCTCAAAATCAACCAGATACCTATTGACCTGCTCGAACTCGAGCAGAAACGCATCATGCCCCTCTGGACTGTCAATCACCTTCAGTTCCGCCCCGGGTATCCCCGCCGCGATCTGCTGCTGCTCCGCAAAAGTGAACAGCCCATCCGACTCGATGCCCAGCACCAGCGTCGGCTGCTCGATGCGCGCCAGAGCAGCCTGCACCGCCTCGGCCGTGGGCACGTCGGGATCCCTATCGGTCCTCCCCCGCGACACGTCGTGGGTGTCTAGTTTCCGCGTGATGGCAATGTAGCAATTCGCGTCGAACCGGCGGATGAATTTCTCACCCTGGTAGCGCAGATACGACTGCGCCGAGAAATACGTCGCGGCGCGTCGCGCCGATGCCCGCGTGGGCAAAGGTGTGCTGCCGTGGAACTGCGGGTCCGTGACTGTCACGGGCGCTGTTGCGGCGGATGGAATCGCGCGCAACGACTCGATTGACGACGTCAAGTCCGCTTGCGACCCGGTGCGGTGCGGCCGCGGCGAGCCGGCGTGTTTGTGGCCTTCGTTGTGGATTGCGAAGTGCTCGTTCGTCGGTGTCGTGGGCTGCGTGTCGCCTTTGATGTTCTGCCGCCGCGACGGGTCCGGGATGTTGCGGCCGAAGCGGGACTCGAAGGAGTCGCGGCTGCGGTAGGTCAGGAGGGCGGACATGCGTGCGGCGCCCAGGCCGGCCGACGGTGGGTCGGAGAAGGTGTAGTAGCCGTCGTCGTATTTGGGGTCGCAGTAAATGGATTGTCGTTGCGCTTCGCCCCAGCTGATGCCCCAGGCGCTGTAGCGTGCTGAGGTCGCGATGGGTACGATTGTTTTGACGTAGTCTTTGCCGAAATAGGCGAATTCCAGCACTAGCATGCCACCCATAGATCCTCCTATCACTGCTGCGATTTGCTTCACGCCGAGGTCGTCGAGCAGGACTTTGAAGATGTTAACGTCGTCTCGCACTGTCGTGAGAGGGAATTCCGGGCCGTAGTGCTCAGCTGTCGAGTCCCCATTCATGCTCGTGACCGGACTCGCGCTTCCGTATGGACTTCCCAAGCTATTGATACACACGACGAAGAACCTTGTCATGTCGAATGCTTTTCCTGGTCCTCCAAGAAGTGGCCCCCACCAGTCTCCCACATCCGCGCTTCCAGTCAAGGCGTGACATATAACCATGGCATTATCTCTTTCTGGTGACAAGGTACCGTATGTTTTGTATGCGATTGGGACATTGTAAAGTGTGACGCCGCTTTCGAGGACGAACTCGGGGATTATGGCGAATGTTTGATCGGGAATGAGTTTGGAATATGGATTTTCTGGTTGTGTCGTGACTCTTGCGAAGCTGCCGTTCGCGTGCTCGCTGGTGTCGTTTTGGGTCGCGGCCATGGCCAATTGGTGTGTTTGAGGAGTGTTCGATGCTGTCGTTCCCGGGTTCTATAGAGCTAGACGTATGACTGTTCAAATGAAGTGACTCAATTGGTAAACACTTTTTGGCTCTGTCGTGGGGAAATTGATGATGTGATGTCAAAATCCCCCAACTTTCTCTCCTTGGAGTGTGGGGTACATCTTCCACCATTATTTGCATCCCCTCCAGACCTCTTCACGTACATCGGACTGTACCTCTGGAGCTCTGCAAGGTATGAAGACGAAGGTACCACAGGATGGTAGTCCAGTGAATCAAGAAGGAGACACTGCATCCGGTGGTGGATCATCTCCTGACTGAGCTCCAATGACGAGAGAAGACAATGCGTGAAGCATGCTGTAGCATTACATAATCGTCCATATGTTCTCTAATATTAATACCGCCGGTATTTGTTGGTAAGGAACGTAAGTGCTCAATTACTATCTACCATACAAATCCTTCTCTCATCCAGCAACCGCGACCTTGTTCGCTTCCGGCACCACGATCTCCTCCCCTTTTGTCCTCCTCCTGCACCCCAGCATCCACTCATATACCTCCTTATTCGCATACGCCTCGGTCCAACTATCATGCTTCAAATCCGGATACTTGGTCAGCTTCACCTCTCTCGCCCCTTTATTCCTCAAACTGGACACCATCTTCTCACTCGCGCTAACGGGGATAACATCATCCGACTCACCATGATGCACCCACTGCGGTACATGCGTTATATGCCTTGCCAGTACCGAATCACCACCACCGCATACTGGCATCAAGCTTGCGAAGCGCGCAGGTGAATGAATTCCTAGCGCCCAGGTCCTGTACCCGCCCATCGAGAACCCGGTAACGTGCACAGCATCCACGTCGACCCGGTACGTCGTCACGACCTCGTCCAGCAACGCCGACAACACCGATGCATTCCACCCGTAGCCGTGGCGCATGTCTAGACTCGGTGTCACGGTGATGAAATTCTCCGCCAGCAGTGAGCAGACCTCAGAATCCACAGGTTCAGAGCTGCGATCCGAGACCTTACCAGGACTCTTCCGGATGCGCAGGGCCTGTGGTATATCGATTGATGGAGCGTTCATGCCGGACTTGAGCTTGTCGTAGCAGAGGATGATCTTTGGGATACCGTGTCGGATTGATGCGTAAGACTCGTTTTCTGCGCGTTGGGACTCGCCTGCGCCGTGCAGGAAGAGAATGAGTGAGTATCGGGTTGAGGGAGAGGTATTGTATGATGGTGGCAGCGAGATGAAGTAGTCGTAGCCGAATAGCGCTGGCGATTCTTGCTGCGCATGGTATGTGAAGGAGATGTTCTTGGTTTCAGCGTAGGGATGACCTGGGTCCTTGAGTAGTGTTGCAGTCATATTTGGGTAAGTTCGGTAGTCAGTCCATGACTGAACGGTACAAATATGTCTGCAATTCTTATGATAAAAGTACAACTACACGTTCGAGAGTCGAGATGGCTTGTGGCGATTTAGGTAAACAGATATCTAATATGATATTTTGTTGTTGACAACTTCGTAATTCTGACGCAAAGCGTGGCAAAAACAGGACCCCTAATCGGTTGAAAACACGACTCCGACTGACATGCGATTGCATGTACACAGGTACATAGAGGTTGATGATCAATTTCTTCAGTATCCATCATTGCCGGCCTTGCGTACATGACCATTCTGAGGCTGCGCTTCAAGCCTTCCAAGATAGCCCTCCGGCAGTGGACTCAACCCTCGTCTTAATGCATCCATCTCGAGGGAGTCAATCTGTGGTTCTGGAACAACGACCGGTCGAGGAATTTTGTCTGGATCGCGAAGACTGTCTTCAAGCCATTTTGCAAAACGAACAATCGGTTCGTCAATAGTCCGGCAAAACAGATCCGCTCCATACAGGACAGCGACGAAGACCACCACAAAACCGAGAAGTACAGCGGTGTTATACTGCGTTTGGGTGCGGTTGCCCACGATGAACCACAGTTGATAGACAAGGCTGTAGCCAAGTGCGCGGTTGATCGGACCGTGGACCATATATAACGCGTAGGAGATTCGTCCGAGATACCTAGCGAAGCGGTTCGAGAAGAAGTCTTTCAGAGGCTGGGAGTTAGAGATAGCCATGACCAAAAGCACAGCTCCAATACAGTGCCAAATTCGGAATTGATCTGATTCGCGAAGTCCTTGGACCTTTGCCCACGACATCCAGGAGTAAAAGGGAGTGAATTCGGCAAAGATGATCGGGTAGGACAAAAGGTACAGACCAGCAAGGAAGGTGAGTAGCCATTGCTGAACAGGCCACTCGATATCTGTTTTCTCTTGCAGGTCCTGAGAGGCGGCCGCCTCTTCATCCCGTATCATGTCGTATTCGCAAAGTGCCATTCCAGACCAGAAAAGCCCCATCTCCCACACATCACCCCAGCTGCATGCTCCGATTACCAAGGCTGCGAGTATAGTGAGTCGGGCTTGCGATGTCAATTGTGCTGTTGCGGCCTGGGTCAGGTATAGCAACAGTGAACATCTGAATTCGACGGGTATGGTCCAAAGATGAATGTCGTACTTTGTCATCCTCCAGTGGTGATGGTTGAAAAAGTCCATGAATGCACTCATCGAGTAGACCCAGTCCCAGAATTGCTCGTAGAAATCGGGAAAGACGTCTGGAGTAGCCTCGTGTGCCCATCCGCGGAAATACTTGTGGAAGTTTTGTGCTCCGCCATGTTCATCACCAGCAAGGAGAGAAGAGTAGTAAAAGAGGCCCATTCTCACTGCCACCACGACTAAGAAGGTGGATACCAGACATGGTAAAAGTAGTCTAACTGGTCGGCGGAAAATTGAACTGGCTAGTGCTGACAGAAGATCCGATTGTGCTGATGGTCCTCGGCGGATAAGTGACACTGGTTTCATGCTCAATGCGTATCCTGAGACGATGAAGAAGATTGCTACCATCGGATCGCCAAACACCAGCAGTCGCAGGATTGGAAGTTGGAAGATGCCTCGATTCATGTACGGCATTGGCTCCTCGATCGCGGTACCGCCCCCAACTGGGTTGCCATACGGTATAAAGTTACCATGGGGCACGACAGCGCCCTTTGCTGGTACCGTGCCATAGACAAATTTTGTGGTATGAAAGTATGCGAAGAAGTAGTGACAGAAGAAAACGAGGAGAGCGGCGTAACCTCGTAGACCGTCAAGCCAAGCTGTAGGCGTGTGTCTTTTGGGTGATAAAAACAGCCCCTTTGGTAAAGGCAGCTCAAATGGTCCTTTGAACATTGTGATGGTGATGGCTTGCAAAGAAGACCAACCCGGTCAGATCATCCAGACGGACAAAGGAATATCATATAATGACTGATGCGTTCTGTCATAATGTGGTTCGCTCGGAAGGTTCGACCGTGGTGATCCGGTGCGTGGCGAGCATTCAACGATGTATTGGTATAGAAGGCGCGTTGCGTTCGAATGCCTCGGGGCAGTCACGACTGGAGTGCTCCTGGATTCCCACAACGCCTGAACGTCGCTCAAGCAGATCAGTAGATGACATGAAGCATTTCTAAATGGGTTTTGTAGCAATGATCGGAAACGTATTGTGTTTGTCGATGACGAGGGGTGCTTCACTCACTGTGGGTCTTGGCGTTTCTGCAGTGTGCAACGTGGATGTGCAGGAAAAAAAAACCACAGGTCTTCCGCGGACAACTCGGAATCTGTTAAGGTTTTGTGCTCAATTGGGAAGTCTGACAGATGCTTCAATACATGTATTGAATTGTTGCTTGAAAATCCTCGTTACTACCGTACGTCCAGGCAAGCTGTGTAGACGCTCATTATTCGGTCAGAATGCTGAAGTATGCAATGAGCTCTCGGTTTTCCTCCGTGCCCATTTTATCCCTACGTATACGAGTCCGCAAAGCCATGCCCCTTACCCCTGCCGATCAAATGATTGACCTCGTCCGATCGATTGCACCAGCTTTGATTCTGACAAGCTGTCGACCCTGCAAATTGTCAACCAGACCAGTGTGCGGCTCTAAGATTGAGCGAGTTACAGTCCCCCAACCTAACATCATGGAATAATTGCTCCAAGGTGGAAGCACGGCCTAATCTTGCGCGTTTGGACGCACCGCGCTTGAAAGTCCTCTGTTGGCATCCCGGTCGAGGTCAAAACGCAGTCAAGAGGAAAAGGGAAAGGAGACGATGACTGGACGCATTATATACAGGGTTGAGGGGAGGAGTGTCTTTGCCCAAGTGACCACAACGCAGTTTGGTGACTTGCATCTACTTGCTTCTTATTCTGAAGTCTATTGTCTGCGTGCATGACTTGTAGCCAGAGTGTCATCGATACCGTATTAGCGGAATGAGTTATGTGGGAGACAGACTGGTATACTGCTCTACGCCGAGATGATCGTACTCACTCTGCGTAGTACCAGCATTTGCGATAGGCTCGTCTGATTCTTACGGTAAGGTCCACGGACACGACCCCCAGAGAGCCAGGATCTCGCCGTAGAGCAGTGTAGACTCCGCAAAACATCACGGGGGAAGTGACTCTTCCACAGTCATCTTTTATCAAGATGCACATACTAGGATGCGTTCGATTCATCATAACCTCAAGAAGTAGACAGCAAAACGATATCATCATCTGTGACGCTTCAAGATAGCGAAGTAGAGAATGGATCCCGACCGTCTGAACATCTTTGAGGACAAGTGACTCGACGCTGCACGCAGCTCGAAACTCGCTCGTTGACACGGTCGCCCTCGACGGCAAGAAAAGGAAGATGTCGCAGAATCAACTTCGTGAGGCCGAAGCATGACCGCTCTTGATCGGTGTTTGACGGTCCTCTCTATAGCCGGCCGGCGACGGCTGTCAAATAGGGTTCACATATGCCGACAGCGGAGACCGATACAACACGAATCAAGGCAACAAGATGAGCTTACGTGGAAAGCGAATTGCTAAACGCCCTGGGCATATTGTGTCCATGGAGTCGGTTTCAGAACAGTCTTAAGGGGAGAAGGATGCGTGTGAAGTCGGATGGAGTTGATTCGGGGACGTGAGGTGATATGCCGTGCTGCTTTCGGCCCGTCTGGAAATGTGTCTCGAAGAATGATATGCCGTCTCCACAGATGGACGCTCGTTTGTGGAGAAGCGTAAGATGAGGGTAGTTTTCTTGGCCGCGGCGATATCGCTGGCATCTATGGCCCCGTGATTTGGTTATGCTTATCTCCACGCCAAGAATACGATGGTGGCTGCCTTTACGTTTTGCGCGGTGTAACACTAGGGCTCGTATGGCAATCGGTTGAGGTCGATGAGTAGTCAGCCGACGGGGGTTGATATCCAAAACGGGGGTCTCGACCTACTGCACTCCGCAGCGGAGAACGATAAAGGCGGAGAGAGCAATCCGGGGAAAATCAGGCGAGCAAATAGATTGCGGAGACACCAGCGTCCTGATTGTTATCGCTGATCGTGAGCGAAAGCGTTGTGCTGTTGGCACCGAGCGCTCCATGTTGCGGCAGATCAAGACTGCCTCGGAAAGTCTAGAGCGCCAAAAGTATGCCAACAATCCGCTCAGTGTCGGCTCAGCTCACCGTTATCAGTCAGTCTACCAAGGATTCTTCCGGGCGGTGGTACGCACCAGCCCACGGCTTGGATAAAAAGGTAAACGATAAGCACGCAATACAGCCGCATCAGCAATAGCCAAACGTTTGTATGAAATGACGGTCCGCGAAGGGGGATGATAGCCGACATGGCATTCATCGCGCGGATCGAGGCTGGCGCTTGCATCGGATGGACACGTAGTTCTCCCTGAAACCTCGTCGACGATTTTTATTACTCGTCGATTCATAACGATTGTATTCGAGCCGGATAGCGGTCGATTTCCGACCTGTGGGGGAGGAAAGGCAAAAGCAAGTCAAAGAGGGCTGAGGTGATGCTGACCGACCCCAGACTGGACTACTGTACTGCGTTAGGCGAACGGTTGGCTTGGCTCTGGGGTTGAGAGACCGGCATGCAGTCGCGGGTCGCATTGCATGATCGTCCTTTCGCATTAGCCGTTGCTCGTCGGTCCGTCAGGTGTCTCCAATCGATATCGTGAGAAGCGGAGAGACGACTGGTTGCAGGTGCATGCTGGTGGCATTATTGTCGACGATCCCTGACTGTTGTTCGGAAAGATGGAAGAGAAAGCACGCAGTATTGTCGGACCAGGCCCAGTTTGGAAAATCCACTTACCGGCAATGCTCGCAACTGATTGAAAAAGGGAAGCCGTGAATGCGGTGCCTCGTCGGCGTATTTCAGAATTTTCTTTATCCATGTTTGCTTGGCCAGCAAAAGTCAATACATGCTGCATGCACTTCTGCAAATGCGAGTACACAGTGACTGAAGAGTTGGACCTGCGACGTCATCTGCAGCCAACAAATTGTATAGGTTTCATGACGTGGTGGTTTATCAGAAGCGGAAGAAGTCGGTTGGTTGAATTGAGTGTCTTCACATGCTCGACGTATTGGTAAGGTACGTACCTACCCAGTGCGGGTGTATCTTTGTGACATGTGCACTGTTTGACGTCCGACTGTGACTTGATCACCGCGTCTGCCTGCGCGTCTTGTCCACAATTTTCCTGCGCGCGCCCTGACTCCTTAGCGACTTGGCAAGGTTGAAACAAGAATTACTCCATTTTTTACTAAACGTGCTCGTTTGTTGTTGAACCAAATAAGCTGTTGGGGGCCCCGCCATTGTGTCGATCCGCGAGTTTTGACCGACACTCAATAATGATGATATGCGGTGAGATTCCGGCCATTGAGACGCAGCACGACGCGGCATCGTCTTGGTATAGATTCCCAAGAGCGATCACAAGGCCTGATCGAGCAGATGATCAGGGGCAGAGCAGACTACTAGGTAATCGATACTCCGTCGTTTGTCGTTTGTACTGCATATCCACCCATGTCGATCAGGTCACCAAGAGTGACTTGTGCACCGTTTGATAAGCTTGCTTGTGATATGCGCGGCGAGTGTCGACCGATCAGGGTTGATACGATGCAAGGCGAAGGGAAGACTAGGCGGAAAACAAGATATCTCAGCAGTGTCTGATGCACGCCAGCCCAGCCGTGCCGCCCCCCAAATAGGTAACCACTTTAGTAGCAAAGCTGGGGAAAAGCTGGAGAGAACATCAAGTATTGCCAAGTACGTACAGGTACCTCGAATGTTGTAGGCAAGCAGGTATCAATGCAGTGGAGCGAATTGACTGTCGCCCTGCACGACCGTGGGATGTAAGAACGTACCGCGGCGATAAGGATTCTGCAAAGGCTAATGAAGCTTCACAGTCGCGCGCGATGAAGATATTGAGAAATCTAGTGACTTTCTGTAAAATAGGCAACGCAATCTATCTAGGGTATTAGGGACGCCTTCATGGACCGCTGCTCGGGCAGAGTCGTGTCCATATTCCATACCAAATGCAACTCGTGATCCGTCCCTCGGCGTGACATGGTATCTTTGCGAAAACGTCAAAAGTAGAGATAAGTAACGACACCACCATCGTCCTCTGCAGCGCAACGAAAAAAGCCAATGAATTCTATCGTTCGACGTAACGACGCGTACCAGGAGTGCCAAATGGTTTCATCGCTATGTGCTGTTCGAGGTGTCGAGAAAAAGGACTTAGTGTTGTGGTGCGTCGCCGGCTACGCTGCCGCTGGTGCTCGATTGACCGCTGCTGAAGCCACTGCTAGGGTTGAGCATGCCGTCGACCTTCATCGCATTTGGAACCATGGGTACAGGAAGCTTGCGTTGAGCGCCGTCTTCCCTCTCCATGATCTCACTGATCCGAAGGCCGCTGTGATGGTGTGGAACGTACGGCTGCTGACCGTCAGCGGATGGTTCGACGGGAGCAAGCGCGGGAGGCGGTTGATTTTGTATGGAAAGGTGGTGTAGGGTAGGAAGCTGCACACCATTGTTGAAAAATTGTGGACGCAATCTAGGCGAATGCGAAGGCGTGGCCAATGGTGTGTGGTCTGGAGTTGGCGACGTCGAGTGGTGAGAGTACGAAGGTGACGGTGGAGCCGTCGATTGAGGTGAGCCAGGTCTCGATTTCTTGGTTTGACGGTGCGACGAGTACGGGTCTTCACCTTCGTGAGAATGAGATCTCGACATTGGCTGCGAAGGAGGGTTGGAACCATAGTGGTAAGAAGACAAAGACGGCAATCGGCCGGTCGAGTATGGGTGTTGCGTGTATGGGTGAGTGCCATAGTTTTGTCTGCTTGGCAAGTTTAAAAGCCCAGCTGGCAGCTGACCACTGTTCTCGCGTTCCACTTGAGATGCAGCCGTGGCAAGGAGGTTGATGTCCATAGGGTGGTGCATACCACCAGCAGGGCTGAGATCACCGCTGACGTTGCGGGTCATGTAAGAGCCAGGGTTGCTGGAGTAGTGTGGGTTTTGGTACTGGTGAGGAGGAGACACGTTTGGTGAAGCGACTTGTGAACCTGGGGTTGAGCGTGTCATGCCACCAGGAGGAGGCATCATCTGGTGATTGTTGTGCTGAATGTGGGCCTGCTGGTTGAGCTGATGATGCTGCATCATGCCCTGAGACGGGTCTCCCCAACCGGCCACAGCCAGCGCAGCGGCATTGGCGACGTGTTGTTGCGACTTGTTGCCGCGTCTTGAGTTTGGGTTGCTGTGAATCCTCGAGTGACGCGTCAACTCATCGGATCTGCTAAAGCGTTTCGTGCAGCCTGGGAATTGGCAAGCGTGCGGCTTCTCTCCAGTGTGGGTGCGGATGTGACGAGTCTGGTGCTCGAGACGGTGGAATGCCTTGTCGCAAAGAGGACACTTGTATGGACGCGGCAGATCCGGCCTGTTTTCATCTTGTGTCTGCATGTTCTGCGCCATCGGCTGCTGTGTCATAGCAGCAGCGGCCATAGGCTGGTTGGAGTAAGGAGTGGCTGGGTACGCCGGTGACGATGCGGTGGCCGACGGTGGAGGTGGATATTGAGATGGTGTCTGTTCGCCTGTCGGTGTCGATGAGGACGAAGATTGCTCGTCTTGCTGCGGATTCAAGAGATTTTTGAAACCCGCTGGTTCTGCGCCTAACATGTGCAAAGACCGTCCGGCGCAAAGGCTGGCTGGAGTGGCTCAAGATAAGAGCAGGGAGCGTGTGAGTTGCGGGGTTGTGGATGGCTTGTTAAAGCTGATGCGAGCTGACAGTGTAGATATGAGATCGACGCGTAGTATCGCGCGATAGATATGGCTTGGTAGTGAGTGGGATGTGTGAGGGGAAACTCGAAACAAGCAGTCGGAGAATGTAGAATTGTAGAGAGAAAAGAAGGAAGGAGGAGTGAGTAGGTGACCAAATAATTAATGTTGTGGGGAAGACGGAAGTGGAAGGGAGAAAGCCTGAAGAAAGGCAAAGATGGGCAGGAGCGACCTGAGCGATTCGTGATGACGAGAGAGACTAGCGATAGCGACCAGTGCGTGATTGCGGAGCTTAATCGGTCCCGGCGCAAATTCGTCGGGGCAGGCGCTGTGGCCTGTTTTGACTTTAGCTTTGATGGCTCCTGCCGAGTGGAGGGGGGGGGCCCTCAAATAATCTGACAATCATTTGAGTCTGGGTGAGAGAGGGTCCTCCGTTCCATCCAGGGCACGGCCCTCTGGAGCCGCTGGACGGTGTGCGCGCTGCTAGCCTGACCGCAAGTCGGCCGTGGGTGTTGCCGTGAATCTGGCGGCTTCATGCCGAGATGGAGCGTCGAAACCTCGGACGGAGCTGAGGATCACGAACGGGCACGGGGGTGGTTGGGTCACGGCTAACACGCTACATTCAGGACCAGATAACAATTCGAAAGTATCAGTCCGACCGACCAGCGATTTTCTCCTTGGCTTCAAATTGTCTTTTGCTGTTCTGCTGTTTCTAGGCTCTCGCTCGGCCTTATCAGTACGCACGGAGGCAAGCACAGTGTGCATAGGCAAACAGACTGCATCGGGCAAGATTACTATTATCAATCGCTCTTCGAAGAATCATTCCAGGCCGAAATTCTCGAAACGTTGGCCACTGTCCACCCACATTGGAGGCCGGCGGTTTGTCGGTGCAAGTGTTTGTGTTATTATTTGCCTGCCGGGAATAGCATTGTCGTAGAGAATGGCTACGGCCACTCCGTGCGTGCTGTGACAGTTTCCTAATCTCCTCCTGAGCACTGCATCGGCATTTATTTTCGTTATGTGTCTCCATCAAGCAGTGCAAAGCCGTGGCTTGTACCATGCACGGGGAAAGCTGAGCACCGAACGTGGGGAGCGTATCGTGGAGATTGCTTAAACGAATGGAAAGATGATGGGACGGTCTTCACATGCTCCCCATACGGCTGTTGCAGTTGATACAGCACATACTGATCTTTGTGACACGATACTCATCGCTTGAGCACCATCGAGGTACAGGAGTACATCAAGTACTGTTGTTGTACCACTGGAAAATACATCGAAGGTTTGCCTTTTTCACGTGCCTTTCAAACAGTAGAAGCGCCGAGCAGATGTTCTTCTGCGCTTAGTTCTGTACTGATACGTGGGGCGACGGCGACCCGGGCGTTATGGTGAGAAATTGAGAATGTGGAGCTACTGTAAGATGGATGGAAAAGCCACCATGGAAGCAAGTTGCGGGCCGTGGAATCATCTCAGAAATGGTACGGAAGCGAGGTACCTGGGGCTATTTCTGTTCTGCTTTCGTGACTGTCGAGATAAGATTTTACCGCGAACAAAGATTGCGTCGCGAAAAGGCAGGCAGGCCTCCTTGCTTCTGAGCGCCTGTTCGGTAGTTAAGATGCTGCCTGCTGGAATGAGCGATTATTACCTCATCTTCAGCATACGAGCATCATCGCGATATGAACATGAACTATGAAGGTCTCTCAAAATCCCAACAATCTTGAAAAAGAATTTGCATTGCGGAAGAGGCGCTGGTGCGTGAGTAATAGCGCGCATACGGCCGCAGTGAAGCCCTTTTAACTCAGGGCACAAACGGAGAGCGTCGTTTGGCGGCTTTGGCGGCCCTGAAGGTCCCACGTGGGTGGTCGGTGACTGTCGTGTTTTGAGATGCGGCCCCAGACATCGATGCCTCTCCGGGGATCTTTTGATGTCGTGAACTGCGTATGACAGCGCAACATCGAGACTGCGTAGCGTCTACGTGAAATCGAACTCGATGGCCCTAGACCTTCTTTAGTCAGGTCCAAAGCGAGCCTGACACGAAGACCACGACGAACGCTGCGGCGACACTGGCGATGCATTATGCTGCACCTTCCTTGGCGAACGGTCATCGATGCCCTGCCGTTCGCGTCAGATGGTTTTGTTGGGGACTCCGTGTCGCACGTCGTCACGTTGCCAATTCCACACAGCGGTGTGATCTCGGCGATGCCTACCTGTACTAGATGCACTCGGCAAGGTAATGTCCAGTTTTTCGGCTCATTCTTCTCGGAAGAAATATTCTTCATGTGTCGACTAGCACACATGTAGGCAGTGCTGGATCCCACAGTGACTCGCAAACCTAGAGCGAGCACCAGTATGGGTTTTGGTAATTCGCACAACATCTAAAGGCGGCAGTAGTGACCACTGACCATCAATGCGCACACAGCTCCCATGGCTGACGCGTACATGGACCGCAGGACCAGCGTCAGGCAAAAGCTCGTGATCAGCCTGTTTGCACCGTCGCATGCGGTGTTCTGTATGCTGATTAGGCAGGTGCGACTGCTCGGATCATCGTAGTGCTCTGTCGAACATCAGGCTGACCAATGTAGACGACCCGTACTTGTGTGGCTTGAAGCGTTGAATTCCACGTGCATTTTTTGGCGTTTTGTGACCTGATATCAGAATCGCGCGTGATGTAGCCTGAGGCCGGCTATTGGCCAAAACAGCAGCAGGCGAGTTTAGCCATTGTCCGTAAGAATGTCCTTCTCTAGCCTCGCTGCTGCGCTTCATTCGTACGTCTGTTATCAACTGATGAGTGCCTTGCATGCACCACAGTTGCACGATTAGCTTCATGTCAGCCATTGTCCCAGATAGCGATACAAGAGGTGAGGTTGCCAGATAACGATATGCAGCATGTAGATCATCATGATGAGCATTATTAGTACATGTACTGTATTTCCCCAGAAAGATACTTGCCCAGATGTACTCAACCGAGCGTGGAGGAGGCGTTCGCTACTTCCAGGTTTGACATTCCCCATTCCCCAATCTCATGCCTGCTAGCCTAAATTATTGGCGCATGAACGCGATCTTCTTCTTTCCCAATCGAGACCTTGCCTGATACTGTAACAATTTATCCATCCAACCGCCCCCCTTCTCTGCAACTGACGCGGTGAAAATGGGAATTCATCAACACCAATTCGTGCCTGGAATGTCCAGTCGAGCTTGAGATTGAAAGTACAATACTCAACAGCTGTGGACGAATCGACGGTCGAACCTCGTTCTTCCAGCAGGAGATCCAGACTCTTCAACCCAGTTTCGAGACGACCTGTCAGCGATCTTAACTTACCTCGCTTCGACCGACCTCTTCGCGAAGCCGCACTACATCGGCACAATCTGTCAGCTTTCTTCACGGCACATCCCATCATATCATCGCTAGCATCAATCCACTTTGCATGGCCACCACGATCGGTGTGGCTGACCGCTTGCGATCTAAACCAAGAGAACGACAAGTCTAGACCAGACTGAATTTCCGAACCAGAGTGTGGAGCCGACGAGTGTGGGGTTCCTATCTGCCGTCTGGAGTACGAAATATGTCGCCATTACACTCGAACCCCGTGTCACAAAGATCGGCTCAGGTCCAAAGCTCGGCTCCCGAGCATCGATCCTCAGACACTCTCGACAGATCATAGGAGGCAGTTGTGTTTACAACTTCGCCGTCCAGAAGGTAACAAACGACGCGCCTTTGATCCTGTCCGTTTTGTCAGGAGACCGACGGGGACTGTCATGAGTCATCTTATGTAATACGGGACCTTTTGGTCAAGGTGAGTGTCGCCAGAAGGATCCCGAGCGCCCTTGATACTAGAAAGTCAACTCACAGTAGGAGTTCTTGTACGGACCGCAAGGGTACTCCACTTGTCTACTCTCCAGGATAGCACGCACAATAGCACGCACAATGAAGGGCTATCTAGCCCCCGGTCCATGCTGTAGAAGACGGTTTACTGGACACGAGCATCTCTTACTGCTACTGTAGGTCACGAGCAGTGTCAGAACCTGTGAGTCTTTCGCGGCCTCTGTGAGTCTTGTGCGGCCTCCAACCTCACTTTCGGCCGGTCAAGCATTCGATTTGGCCGTAGACAACACCTTCATTGTTCCATAATTTTCCACCTTCCTTTCGTCAGTCTACAAGGAATTGAATTTCAGCTCAGTGTGCTCAGTCCTCCCTCAATATTCATTTTTCATTGAAGCTTTGACTGACTCATCGAGCGAATTTATCATTCAGTATTCTTCAACCTTTTGCTTGATTCGTTACGTCAGTCTACCAGCTCTTCAAGTCACAATTCAGAGTGTCCAATTCTCCTTCAGTACCCTGAAACCGAATGACATACGCGTGTATGCTACTCCAGTCTCTGTCCCTACTCTATACCACTTCTTTTTCTATTCTTTACTTGAGGGTCGCTTCTCGTCAATTTATTTCTCGCTCCTTTCTCGCCAACCAATCAGGCGGTCCTAGAAGCCATGACGCTTCCACGGTTCGAACAGGATTTTGGCCGAGTAGCGTCTGAGGGCGTCAAAGACGTACCAGCTGGCTCTGTCGGCTCTGAAACCCCTGTCGAACGACAGACTGAGCAGTGGAGACCATGTGCTCTTGACCGGTTCCCACTGATTGACAACGACAAGCTCTACATCCCACCTATCGCAGAAATTGAGACCTTTACCCGGGACTTCATCGTCTCGACGTTCGGTGGTCAACAGTGGAGCCCAGGCTTCTACTGGATCCCACCAGGTGCTCCCTCTTTACTCAAAAATCGTTCGTACTCCATTCTCGACCCAGACCATGAGCCATACCTTCCAGCTGTGCCAGGCGCACATGGAGCAAAAGTTACTGCCGTCTTCAACGATACCTCTATTGACGAAAATGGCCAATTTCCAGAAAAGAGCGCATACGAGCACATACCACTGTTCATCTCCTTCCCTACAGCCCTAGACGACAGTGAAGCGAAACGCTGCGTCTATTTTGGTACCTACAGCCGGAATCGTTACTGCGACAGAATGGACTACGACACACAAAGCATCCTCATTTCCCAAGCCGTCAAGGAATACTGGGCAGGTCAGCTCACCTCCCCAGAACGGCCAGACTGGGCGACTCAAAAGCTAATACACCATTTCTGGCCGAAGCCCACCTACAAAGGCCCACTTCCTTCAGCCTCCGAGACCGAGCAGAACGAACGCAAACTCCAGAGAGCGATGACGAATTACCTCGAAGACCTCCGCGCCTGGGAGGAAGAAACACGACTCAAAGTCTCAATACTGACTCGCCGCGACATCATGAAAGCGTTCGACGAGCCAGATGCAGGCGCTAAGCCCGGGCTGAGACTCTGGTGGGAATACCTCTGCTGCACCGGCTGGGACAAAGAATTCTATGATATGCTTGTCTATAAGAAGAGATGTCCTGTCGGGCCTGTCTCTAAAGGAGAGGATGAAATGACCAAGCACCATGAAGAGGAGAATGAGGGCGGAGGTAATGAAGGGGAAACCGAGGGCGTGAGTGATGAAGAGGAGACCGAGAGCGAGAGTGCTGAAGAGGTGACCGAGGTCATGAGTGATGAAGAGGAGTTTGAGGACGAGAGTGATGACGGGATCCAAGTTGGCGAGAGTGCTTCGGGTTGTGATGAGGCAGTCGGCGGTGCCGAGGTCAACAAGTACGAGGAAGCTTTTAAGCAGGCAGGAAAGACTCGTGGACTCTTCGCTTTTGGAGAGCGCGACTGCGAAGATGTTATTTGGTGAATTGGAGGTATCCTGCGCTGGAATCGAGTGGTATTCCGAGGGCTGGTAATGCTGCCTATGGTACTTTGATAACAATGCGAGAGCCGTATTTGACGATTACGATGCGCTGTGCCTTGCTGAACAACTTTCTTACAGCTTCTGTTGATTGAGGCAAATAGCCCGATGCACTACCCACATGATCCGTAAGAGGTCTTCTACAGTGAGTTACTCTTCTTCGAATCAAGGCCGCGTGTATCTTGAGGCGCTACTCTCCTGAACTGATGAGCCCTCGTGTTACAAGTACAGACCCCATGGTTCGAGGTGAGTGTCCTGGTGGATTACCTGTACGGCTCGTCGACGCATATTCTACTATGAATTATAGTCTCTATGGTATCCTGGTATCACGGCCGCGTGGTTGTCTCCATCGCGACTCACTCTGGTTGACGGGACCGGTAAGAAGGCTAAGAAGCTTTGCAAGTCGCGTAACATCTGAAACAAATCCGATATTCCATAATATGCACAATAGCTAGGTAGTATCTCTCCTCACAAAACGCCGGTATACCCAGAATGCGAGTGACAAGACGTCTTCCTGCTCCATATCGAGCCTAAACGCCGGATTATGTATGTTCATCAATAAATATTGACAGCCCCGATCCCAAAAACTTGGTCCAATCTTCCAGAGACTCCAACCAATCCTTTTCGTCATTATGATTTCGAGTTTCCCTCCTAGATCTGGATACCCATCCTTCTAGGACCAAAGTAAAGCAGACCACCAATACCGGTCATGGTCAATCCGATCCACCACCAGCGGTCTGGGTTCAAGGCCTCATGGGCGTAGCTTCCCTTCTCCATCTTCCAGTTGATGGGGACACCTTGGTTGAGGCCACGCTTGACCTTGCTCGATGAAGTGGAAGTAGCGGTTGGCGCGGCGGAGGTTGGGTTAAGGGTCGTGGTTGGAAGCATCAACGGTGGGCTGTAGGCGAGGTACATTGGGTTCATCGGGGTGCCATCGAACTCATAAAGATCGAGGCGTGGAATGTTGTGGTATGGATCGGTGTAGACGGCATATCTCTGCATGCTTGTTAGTGTGCTGTGTCTGTTTATTCGTGATCGCGCAACGCACCTGCATGGTCTCGCTCTGGTTGTAGCGAGTATAGATGGAGTAGGATTGGTCGCAAGGTGTCGACAGAAGTTGCCTTCCGTCTACCGCAATTGGGGTGAGAATGAGCTCGCCGGCGGAGCTCATGTACCACGAGCCGTGTTGCCATTGCATGATTCCACTAGGACATTTTGGATTTTGTGCTATATGGTAATCAGCCTTTCTGTCCTGTTCAAGCCGCTGTGGAGCGCTGTCACGTACGATTTGAGATAGCGCGGTAGTAGGCCTCCTCGTAATGTCCATCCGCGGTGAATGAGTAGGAGATTCCAGTGAGTGATGGTTCGATCAGAGTATCGCTGACTGGGTTGAAGAAGCCCTACGTCTCAAATTAGAGGCCCTTCTTGAACGTAGAAACATTTCGCCAAAGGAGAAAACACGTACAGGTCCAGTGAGAGTCTGGTTAGACTTTGTTGACCAGGTGCCGACGAGGTTGGCTGGGTATGTACCGGTCGTCGCTTGTGCATGACCGACTGTCGCAAAGGCCAGAGAAGCCGTCAAGGCGTATGCGCTAGGTACCTTCATTATTGAGAGATGGTTGAACGAAGGGTGGGTGATGTTTTGATGATGATATGAAGTTGAAGGAGGAGTGTCGGACTTGGGATTACAAGTCTTGGCGGGTTACGGAGGCGCAGCGCTAAGCACTGCGACGACTCGCGTGCATTTGTTGCTCAGGAAATCTCGAAGCCATCCGCAGTTCCATCCCGTCCGCGTCATTCATCACGGGTTGTCTTTACTGCAGGTGAGGTTGATATCCTTACTGCAAGTCGATCTTTTCCGCGGATTGTGATAACCTTTACCCAGATTTTCACATTAGACAACAGGGCATCTAGCTGTAATCATACGCAAGCCCTCCACGGCAATATTGATGTCTTGGTCATGAACTTGGTTTCTCGAGCTGTAGTAAGACACTCGTATCGTACAGTCGAGCACATTCGGTATCCGGGATTTTCCACGAGCGTGCACTCGTCGTCGCAATCAGAGTTTCTACCTTCAAAAATGGATCTGCCTCCTCCTGGACAAACTATGGACAAGAAGAATTTGAGAAAGTCGGTCTCGCACCATCTTTCATCCTTGTCCAAAGATGAAGTCCTGCAGCAATGTTAGTCCCCTGATATCGTAAGTCATTTCGTTCACGTTGCTAAAGACAGAAGCCCGTGATGCCTACGGTGCACTCTTGCAAACACCGGAATACAAGAATAGTCGCAGCATAAGTATTTTCATGTCCATGCCGTCAAGCGAGATCCAGACAGAGATGGTCGTGAGACATGCATTCGAGACAGGCAAGGAGATCTACATCCCTTACATATACAAGCGCGCAGAGGCCGACGGTGACTTGCCAGCCTCCATAATGGATATGCTGCGACTGAACAGCATGGAAGATTATGAATCGTTGACGCCCGACAAATGGGGCATACCGTCTATTGACAAGAACTCCATCGACTCCAGAAGGAATTGCTTCGGTACCAAAGGTCTTACACAGGGCAAGGTAGATGCCAGCGCGGATGCGGGCCTCGACTTGATCATCACTCCCGCGGTTGCATTCGATCACGAGATGAACAGGCTGGGTCATGGCAAGGGCTATTACGACAACCTTCTAACGCGATACATCAAAGCCTTTTCTGTTGCCGATTCATCGACGAGGAAACCATATCTAAGTACGCCTTTTCCCGGTTCGTCGTCGCCGCCAACTAATCCGATTGTAGTTGGCTATGCCCTCAAAGACCAGATTTTGCCTCGGGAATATCGTTTACCTGTCGAGTCGTGGGACCAACCAGTCGATATGATCATTTGCGGTGGCCACGTCGTTGTTCCTCGTAGTACGACCTGAACCCTATGCGCGACATCAACTCATTCCAAATCTAAGTGTCTCCGTCCAGAGAGACCATCCCGGGGGTATCTTTGCTGCGCGGACCGTGTATCCTTCACCTGCATTGTTACAGGCTCTAAGTTGATAGGTTTTGAATCAATGATACATTATCACCCTTGAGCAATATCCGGCCTGTAACCAATTAGTTTCTCGTGGTCGGTCTCTGGGCTGCACCACTCACCCAAGCTTTCCCTCGATTCATCTGGGTTCGTCTTTGTTGGCTGTTTAACCTCAACAGCGTCTTCAATAACCAGGTTCATGAACTCGTCAAATCCCTGCGCGACCGCGTCAGTCGTGAAATCCACAAAGAATGGCGCCGCAAGCTCTTGTACCTTTATTGTGCCCTCAATGCGCATGCCCAATTGCTCATACAGCCAGATGGAAACCTTTTGTTGCCTCTGAAGAAGCTGGAAGATGGCATTGATCGGGGGGAGAAGGACCTTGCCTCCACCTCTGCCTCCATGTCGTCCGCTCATCTTGCTGGTTTGTCCTTGTTCGTTCGGAGGGGTTATGAAGATGCGATCTTGCAGAGACTTCTCTTGATAACGAGGCTGTAATCTGGCTAGGAATTACAGGTTGGGGTATCGACTGGTGTGTGGTGATAGCTGTAATCTGTGATTGATCGTGTGCTTGTCGCAAAGATGACTTGAGGTTCAATAATAATTCGGCGGACAGCCTTCTCCATCTCGGCCAAGCCATGTCCCACGGTCGTGGTCGAGCGCGGAACGTTCCGCCTTCCTCCCGCCTCCACCATTGCTTGCTTTGAACATCGTTTACATTATTCGCTACCTAACAATTTATTAAGTCACAACTCACTCACATGCGATCTTGCGCAAATATCGCTCTACGACGACACGACAAACTACAAATACCAGCTCATCTCTCTCGAGGATTGAAATGATCTTGCCGTAAACGAAGCCTTGTAGCGACCCTTTTATTCCTACCCCTTCTGCGTCACTTGCAAGCAGTCATGGCTACCACCAACGGAGCTGATCAGTCCTATGGACCTGTGTTGAATGCTCTGAGCGTGATGTCGAGCAATCTGGATCGCACGCAGAAGGGTCAGGCTCATCAATTTCTTGAGCAGTTCCAGAAATCGGTCAGTCACCAACAGCTCCCGGATATCTCTGGACTCACAGACTTACAATCACAAGGCCGAAGCATGGACTACGACATTTTCGATGCTACACTCCTCAGACACTACTGATGAAGCGAAACTTTTTGCTGCGACGACATTAAAGGGCAAGGTACGATAAGAGCTGAGAATCAAGAGTTGGGACAAAGGATACTGACCGAGAAAAGATCATTTACGATTTCCACCAACTACCACGAGAGTCACTGCCTCAACTTCGCGACTCACTTCTGTCGCTTGTCAAGACATACAGCAAAGGACCGAAGCCAATCAGGACTCAGCTATGTGTATGCTTGGCCAACGTCGCGATACAGATGCTAGAGTGGAAGGATGTATTACAGACAGTGGTAGAGTCTCTCGGAAGTGATGCGGACAGCATTGCGTGTCTGCTTGAGTTCCTCCATGTTCTGCCCGAGGAGGTCACCGAAGGGCGCAAAATCAACCTAACGGTACGTGCCGGTGCAGAGTCTGGCGCATCGAATTGGATAAAAAGATTGACAGAATATAGGAAGATGAGCTGTCCGACAGGACAACGGAATTACTGCCGAACAATGGCCCACAAGTCATTACACTTCTCGTGCAATACGCACAATCTTCAGGCACGTATTGCTTGACGATACACAAAGTTCGCGCGCTAATTGTGGTTGTAGATTCGGCAGCAAAGAACCCCCAACTAATGGAATGTATAACATCATGGATACGAGAAGTGCCGCTTGGAGACATCATCAACTCGCCGTTGATGGACGTCGTGACGAATGCGCTCCAGTCAGATATTTCATTTGAATCTGCCGTCGAATGCTTTACGGCGATTTTCAGGGAAACCCGGGATGTTGACGAATACCTTGAGGCTATCAAAACCCTTTACCCCAGGATAATCACCCAGAGATCGCGCTTGGCCCAAGTATCGGCAGAGGAAGACGCCGAGACTTTCAAAGGACTGACACGCATGTTCGCCGAAGCTGGAGAGGCATGGGTTGTTCTGATCGCGCGGATGCCGAACGACTTCAGGGCTTTGGTCGAAACCATCCTCGAGTGTGCCGCTCGCGACAGGGAGAAAGACGCCATCTCGCTCACCTTCAACTTCTGGTACGAACTTAAGCAGTACGTCACACTGGACCGGTACGTAGAAGCGCGGGCTCAGTTCGCCGACATATACTCGAAACTGGTTGACGTGATGGTGAGCCATCTCGAGTTCCCAAAACCCGAGGGACCGGATGCGAGCGATCTTTTCGAAGGCGACAGAGAACAAGAAGACAAATTCAGAGAATTCAGGCACCAAATGGGTGATGTTCTCAAGGATTGCTGTGAAGTCTTGGGAGTTACCGCATGTCTCACGAAGACATACGAGCAGATCGAGCAATGGGTCGGCAGAAACGGTGCTGAGGCGAGCCAGGGTCGTGTACCCAACTGGCAACAACTTGAAGCTGCACTGTTTAGTCTACGTGCAATGGGCAGAATGGTACCACCAGATGAAAACATCATGCTACCACGTCTCATCCCATTGATCGTCGACATCCCAGATCAGGAGAAGGTGCGTTTCCAAGCCGTCATGGCACTTGGCAGATACACTGAGTGGACCGCGGGCCACCCAGAAACCCTCGAAAAGCAATTGAACTTTATCATGGCGGCCTTCCAGCATTCATCGAAAGAGGTGCGAACAGCAGCCGCGTTGTCTTTCAGGTTCTTCTGTAATGACTGCGCGGAGCTACTCAAGCCGTTCTGTGGCCAAATGCAGCAATTCTACGAGAGCGTTATCAACACACTACCGAATAGCAGTCAAGAAGAGATCACAGAAGGTCTGGGTTCAGTATTAGCTAAACTTCCTGCCGACCAGACTTTCGAAGCATTCAAGATGTCCTGCGACCCTGTCGTCAAGAGGATCATGGAGATGGCTCAAAGTGCGACAGATGAGCCCAGCAAGGTTGCCATTGCAGATCACCTTGGATTGATCACGATCTTCGTGCAATGGATTCAACCGTATGTGGGTCCGTCGGAACTCAACCCAGCCGTCAAGTACTGCCAGGAAATCTTTCCGGTACTTTCTGCTCTTGTGGACAATTTCAGCAACTTCACACCCATCTTGGAGCGAGTCTGCAGATGTTGGAGGTATATGGTACTCTCTTACCGGACAGCGGCAGCACCATTACTTCCGAGCCTCGCTGAAAAACTCGCTTCGGGTTTCGCTTCTTCTCGTCAAGGTTGCTTTCTCTGGGCTACGGACTCGATCGTGCGAGAATTCACACCGGACGCCCCTGGCTTGAGTAGAGAGACCACAGAAGCTGTGTTCAATTTCTTCCAACAGCAGGCGACTAACTTCTTGCGCGCACTCAATGACCTGCCGCCAGAAGAGCTGCCCGATGGTATGTGTTATCATTTCATTGCTGGATAACCAGGTTGTGCTGACAAAGAATTACAGTGATTGAAGACTTCTTCCGTCTTAGTCTCGATGTCCTTCTCAACTACCCTCACGAGTACATCTCATCGCCACTCATGCCCACCATTCTCTCGGCAGCAAGCACGTCGTTGACTTTGCTCAAAGAAGAGCCTATCATGTCAACGTTGCATTTCTTGAGAGATTTCCTTGCATACGGTACGCCAAACATGCCATCAAGTCACTTTGCTGATGAGGCTGGACGGGCGACCACGAATCCACCAGAAGTTCAGGAAGCAGTAAAACGAATCATTAGCACAGAAGGTGAAGTGCTGACTCAACGGGTCATGACCGGCATGATGTACACATTCCCTGCCGATTGCTTCCCAGATGCTAGCGGTGTGCTTCTGGCCATGTTCCAGCTCATGCCTCCGGAGATGGCCCGTTGGGTCGATAACACAGTCAAACTCCTTCCTCCCGGCAGCATCAGCCAACAAGAGCAGGAACGTGTCATTCGCAATATCGACCAGCGCATCCAGTCTGGCGAGATCAGGAAGATTCGGGCAGTATTGCAGGACTTTACCAACTCGTACAGGAGACGTAATGTCGCTCCAAGAGAAGGTTTGGGTCGACTCGAGGCCACTAGATTCAAGTTCTCTGGCTAGACTCTGTTTGTCAACCTCACGAACATGTGAGCGTTCATCACTTACCGCACAATCTAGAAGTGGCGGCCGAGTAATTTGTTGAGTGTCGGTTTCGCGCAACGCAACGAGTATCCGGCTGATACGTACCACACGCTTTACGCCTCGCAGCAGTCCCTACGGTGACTCGATGTCAGCCACACACGACTCTATGACCGCGAGAGTCGCTCTGGTTAGCTGTATAGGGAGCAGTACTTTCCGTACATGCCGACTGCAGGGCGATAGGTCATTGAGGTCGAAAATCATGGTTCAGATAGTTGCATCCCGTAGAACGCAAGCCCGAATAGAAATGTCGACAATGAGCACAACCAACGACCGATCACGCATGCAGATACCGCCGATCATGTGAGATAACAGCCCGCTGGAGTTTTCTGCATGCTGTCCTGCATTGCAGCATGCATTGTGTCAAGAGGGACCGTGATATTATGCATGTAGTCGACAATAGTGCTTCTTCCTGGGCACTAGCTCTTCTTGCTTGTGGCGAATGAATCGAGAAGAGAAGAAAGAAGAGCACTCGAAGCGTTCAGGCCGAATCCTGTAATAAGGACTTCAGAACATCGTTCTCGCAACCTGACAGATAGTGGAGGCTGAGGCGCTTGGAACGATCAATAGAAGTTCGAGAAGGGACGGAACGGGAATGCCTGATGGGGTCCTCTTGTGCCTGACGCACGGCTGACTGGGGATGTGCATCGAGTCAGGGTTCAAGCAACCAAGCTCCAGCCTCCCCAGTTCTCCAACACACCGCATATGTAAGGCGTTCATCCCTCGATGATCTATCTGCTACACACCAAGCCCATTCCATGTTTCTCGTCCCTTTGTTTGGATTCCTCTAGCTACCCGCCATCTATTTGGCGAAATGATACATGACGTTTCGACTCTGCACGCCCACATTGCCCTGCGGCGCATTGTTTGATTCAGAGCCTCGTAGATGAAACAGACGTAAGGCAAACACACGACCTTCTGTACTATGGCTACGTGCATTTCCAGTTACACAACGTGCAATAGCGTACAACCATACCCCATCCGGACCGCGCTCTCTGCCGGCTAAATAAGAACACCGCCCAATACCATCCTATTCGTCAGTCAGTGAATGGTAATCGCTGGCATGCCTCACCGCTTCTCATTCGCCAACCATAATGCTCCGAGTTCTGACGACATGCAAGAGTCGGAAGATGTCACGCCTGTCGAAACGATCGACCAAGGCTCAAGATCACGCAAAGCTAGGGTACTGGGCCGACTCAACTCTTTCTCGAAGCTAGGACATTGGAGGAAGAAGGAGGATGAAGTGAAGCAAGTCGACCAGAAACCTATCCATGAGATAGTCCAGGAGGAGAGTACATCACGGGTTCAGAACACCGTACTGGGTCAGTCAAATCAGAGGAGTCGGAGTCTATCACCGCAAACACGAAAGGTTGTGCCTGAACTTCCACGCCAATTGACCTTTACCCGACAATACTCGGAACGGCGAGAGAGACTCGAACAGCATGAACCGAGTTCGAAGGAAAGAAGGGCTTATAGCGAGGATCGTCGCGTTCCATTCACTCGTGACGAGACCAAGTTATCGGCTTTCAGCTTGTCATCAGCACACAACAGTCAGGCTGAAGCCTCACATCTGGAACATGCAAGTGCGACTGGACCATCTGTTGGTCTATCTGGAAGTCAGCCGTCGGACGTGCCCGAGAAGTCGTCGGTAAATGCGCCAGATCAATCAATGACTCTTCCTGATCAGCCGTCATCAACGAAAAGTGATTCTCCGCTTATGGATCAGGACGAATCGGAAACGGTCAACGACGAGGAACTCCAAAGGGAACTCGACTCGAGGTGGATCTTGAATCTCAGTATGCATTTCCGCGACAAGTCTGACCGGGAGAAATTCTTTATCACATATGCGCAAGAACCTAATCGCTGGCGAAGACTGACGGTGTCTTGTGACTATCGAAAAGCGGAGGCCGAGTCTCTCGAGTACGATCTCAAGAGGCTGCACACCCAACGCGACAAAAGCTCTAGGATATACGAATCAATTCGTGATTCACTTCCTGATATTCAGTTTCTCGACACCGTCACGAACCTTAAGCTGGAGACTGACACGGGTCAATTGCACGTCCATGTCACGGAGGATCTGAACGAGATCATCAATTTCCCCTCGGTCTCGCTTCTATCGCACATTAGAGAGCGGCACCAAACCTATCGCGAGAGCGACTTGGAGTTCAAACAACATCTCTCAGGTTTCGTCTACAAAGTCTATACCGGAAGCGAGTACCTGATCAAGAAGGAAATTCCCGGACCAGAGACCATCGATGAGTTCTTGTACGAGATTGCCGCGCTTGATGCCCTTCGCAGTGCGGAATCGGTCATCCGATTTCGGGGCTTGGTCGTCGACGATGAGGTCACTGTAGTAAAGGCGATTCTGATATCTTTTGCCTCTAAAGGGTCCCTGATTGATATCATCTATGACGAGCGCGAGAATTTGGAATGGCATACTCGCTGTAAATGGGCAAGACAAATTATCAAAGGTCTTGCCGAAATACACGAAGCTGGGTTTGTTCAGGGTGATTTCACGCTCAGTAATATTGTGATTGACAACGAAGACGATGCAAAGATCATCGATATCAATCGCAGGGGATGTCCAGTGGGATGGGAACCACCGGAGCTGCGACCATTGATCGAGAGTGGTCAGCGAATCGCTATGATGATAGGTGTCAAGACTGACATATACCAACTTGGCATGGTGCTGTGGGCTCTTGCTGAGCTCAACGACGAGCCAGAGAGAGTCGAAAGGCCTCTGTTTGAAGATCCGGACCAGGATCCCAAAGTACCACTATGGTACCGAGACATGATTCGCTGGTGTTTGGACGAGCAGCCTCAAACGCGACTCAATGCCAAAGATCTTCTCGCTTTCTTCGATGAGTACAGCGAGCTCCTTCCACCTCCTCCCCGAACGTCCAAAGTAGTCGATTTCTTGGACAATTCTGTCGTCAGCGGCTCATCACATCGCTCTGACAAGGAATACATCGATCCGAATACTGCGGTAGATCTCGAAGATATTGCAGAGGTCAGACAGGCCGCCCGGAGTGGAGCCTTGCCCAACGATGACGCCCGAGCGAGTATCTGGAATGCACCGCCCTCGACTGCGGACTACCATTACGACAGTTCAGGAAGCTACGTCGTGACTCGTGGGCGAAGTCTTCATTCTGGAAGGAGACGCAGCCCTCAGCCTCCTCACTCACGGTCAAGCGTGACTAGCATGTCTAGTATGAATAATGACGAACGGAAATGGGAACATATTTATGCAGAGGAAGCGCCAATGCGCCACGACTCGTCAATGGAGGGTGCTCCGCTGGGAAGAGATACACCTGGAGACGTTGTCATGACACCAGTGCACAAATTCTTCGAGCACAGCTCGGAACTGAATGCTCCTGAGGGAGCACGACGTGTGTCAAGAACAAGTTATACCGACAACAACACTTTCGATGCAGACATCGATCGAACCTCCCATTACGACGATACCGCTTGTCAACGAAGTCCACCCCTGCACCAGGACTCTGGACTTGACGAAGACATGATCAGAGATTTGACCATGACCGCAGACAATTTGGCGATGGACCAATTCTCGTTGCCTGGACCACTCGTCCACGGAACTCCAGGCGAAAAGCAACTCGCTCAACCTTCGTGATGATTCCGAAACAATGTTCATGGACGCCTGGTGGTGATGCCACAGGGTCCAAGACCTTGGGGCGAGACAAGACATCATTACCGATCAATCAGTTTACAATCCCAAAATATTTCTGCTGATGGAACCGGTGGCGTACACGGTTTCTCAGCAATACCTGAGTGGCTGTAGTAAGTGCATGGAGCAATACTAGCTGTCTCCACCACTGCAGATGCGGCAGCCGTCGCAGCCGTATTACGAAATGACGACAGAAAGACTTGATGAGAGACGAGGTTTCTTAGTGCTCACAAGCATATCTCTTGATGCTTGTGCGCTTACGACCAGGAGTGTTATAGCAGTTGCTTTATGTAATATACCAATCATTGCATGACTAGGCATTTGCCTTTCCGGTTTCTTCTCACTTTTTGAAGTCTATATGGGTATCGCTGTGTGTATGACTTGCACTTCCGAATTTGTGTATGTCTTTGTCTCATGAACCAGGTCATCAGATGCTTGACCAACTCATGAAGAGCTGGCGCCGTACTTGCTCCTGTACTCTTCCATGCCCTTGACCTCGCTCTCACTAGCGATACCCTTGACTCCCTCGATCAAGTCCGCAAGAGTCAAGACTGCCAACACAGGCACACCAGTGTCTTTCCTGACGATCTCAACTGTGCTAGGTCTGTCACTGCCGTCGTCGCCCTTGCCCTGCTTCTCGCTCTCACTCGTCGCCTTCTCCTGCCTGTCAAGTGCAACAACGATACCGACCAGTTCTCCTCCTTGGCTCTTGATGATACTGACAGCTTCCCTGATCGCGGTGCCGGCGGTCATCACATCGTCAATGATGACGACCTTCTTGCCCTTCAAGCTCTCTCCAACCAACAGGCCGCCCTCGCCATGGTCCTTGGCTTCTTTGCGGTTGAAGCTGTAGCCCACATCGGCGTACTTCTTTTCGTCAATGTCTCCTAGCGCGCAACATGTCGAGGCAGCGATTGGGATGCCCTTGTAGGCTGGACCAAAGAGAACGTCGAAGGAGAAGGAGGGGTCGGAAGAGGCGTGGTTGTGAAGGGTCTGAGCGTATGAGCGTGAGATCGACCGGGCGAGCTTGCTCGTGCTGAAGAGACCGCAGTTGAAGAAGTAGGGCGATTGACGGCCGGATTTGAGTGTGTAGGTGCCGAAGGTGAGGATGTTGGACTGCAAGCAGTGGGAGAGGAGGTCTTTCTTGAATTGGGGGATTGGCGCTGATGAAGCCATGGTGGGTGGTTGTCGTGCTGGGAGTTGGATTGGGAGAAGAAGTCAATTGGCAGAGAAGAAGTAAAAGAAAGAAGTCAAACGATCAGCCAGTATGGGGAAATAGCTGTATAGACGGAGCACGCGAGGAAACGGGGTCAGAGGCTTAAATTTTGAGGCTTTAGCTCACTATCAGAGCTCCATATAGCTACTCCATACCACACGTCCAAGCTTCCATTTTTATGATGATCGCAGTGACTACGCGGTGTTGATGTGCTGCTCTAGAACAATGTGGTAAAGAATTACTCGAATGCTTCTGTAAGCTTGTGCATCGCATGTGATAGTGAGTAACAGCAGTGAGTCTTCCTGCGGTGTCTTTTCGCATCATTTTTCTCTCACCGCCATGCTCATTCCTCCTTGCGGCGCCTGAATCTGGAAGGCACAGAAGTGACATCACCCAATCACAGGCATCCCAACAACCCCACCATTAAGCAGTTTGGCCACCTTTGGCCACAGTTTCGTCTTTTTCACAAGATTTTGCAGCGGGGCGTCGTCGCTTAGGTAAGACCCGCACCGACCGCGCGAGCCTACAAATTCTTGCGCCGCCCGCACCCTCTTTCACCCACCGTCTTCATACCTCGAATCAGTCTAGCATTCGAATCTGAGTATGTTCAAACTTACCTAGAGGCGGCATTGCAGTCTTCTAACGATCATCTCACAGAACGTCAATTATCTCAATCTCAAACCAAGTCAATTTCCAAACACCGCCAACATGGGGTACGCAGAGCTTCCCCTGAGCTCTATCTGGCGACCAGACGAGCTTCAATCATCATCAAGATCTTTACTAACAGGCGCTCAGTAAGGAGAAGTCTCACATCAACGTCGTCGTTATCGGCCACGTCGACTCCGGCAAGTCCACCACCACCGGTCGTAAGTCATCCTTCACAGTCTTGAGACGACAACACAAGCTCACAAACATCGACAGACTTGATCTACAAGTGCGGAGGTATCGACAAGCGTACCATCGAGAAGTTCGAGAAGGTAAAGAACACATTCTATACACTTTTGAGGCATGGTTTCGGTCGCAGAAAAAAAATCGAGCATAGGGGCATATTTGGTGGGGTGTATGGCAATCAGCGCTTCCACGCTCTGACCAGCTTCACACATCACTATGTCTCTTCCTCCAATCGCAACCATACTCATCAGTGTTTCTTATTCTTCGAACATCATTTCTAACACCCCTTCCAGGAAGCCGCCGAACTCGGAAAGGGTTCCTTCAAGTACGCATGGGTTCTCGACAAGCTGAAGGCCGAGCGTGAGCGTGGTATCACTATCGACATTGCCCTCTGGAAGTTTGAGACCCCAAGATACTACGTCACCGTATGTTTTCTACTGTTCGGACTCCTCTTACGTTATTAGACACTAATCCACCCCAGGTCATTGACGCCCCAGGTCACCGTGACTTCATCAAGAACATGATCACTGGTACCTCCCAGGCCGACTGCGCCATTCTCATCATTGCCGCTGGTACTGGTGAGTTCGAGGCTGGTATCTCCAAGGATGGCCAGACTCGTGAGCACGCCCTTCTCGCCTTCACCCTTGGTGTCAAGCAGCTCATCGTTGCCATCAACAAGATGGACACCACCAAGTGGTCCGAGGACCGCTTCAACGAGATCATCAAGGAGACCTCTTCCTTCATCAAGAAGGTCGGCTACAACCCAAAGCACGTTCCCTTCGTCCCAATCTCTGGTTTCAACGGTGACAACATGATCGAGCCATCCCCCAACTGCCCATGGTACAAGGGTTGGGAGAAGGAGATCAAGGCCAAGGCCACCGGCAAGACCCTCCTCGAGGCCATTGACGCCATTGACACCCCATCCCGTCCATCCGACAAGCCTCTCCGTCTTCCTCTCCAGGATGTTTATAAGATTGGTGGTATTGGCACGGTGCCAGTCGGTCGTGTCGAGACCGGTGTCATCAAGGCCGGTATGGTCGTTACCTTTGCCCCAGCTGGTGTTACCACTGAGGTTAAGTCCGTAGAGATGTATGTGGAATCCGACTCTTCGAAAAAACCTTGTCACTAATACTTTGCAGGCACCACGAGCAGCTTCCAGAGGGTCTTCCAGGTGACAACGTCGGATTCAACGTCAAGAACGTCTCCGTCAAGGAGATCCGTCGTGGAAACGTTGCCGGTGACTCCAAGAACGACCCACCAAAGGGTTGCGACTTCTTCAACGCCCAGGTCATCGTCCTCAACCACCCAGGTCAGATCGGTGCCGGATACGCACCAGTCCTCGACTGCCACACCGCCCACATTGCCTGCAAGTTCTCTGAGCTCCTCGAGAAGATCGACCGTCGTTCCGGCAAGTCTATTGAGAACTCTCCAAAGTTCGTCAAGTCTGGTGACGCCGCCATCGTCAAGATGGTTCCATCCAAGCCAATGTGTGTTGAGGCTTTCACTGAGTACCCACCTCTCGGTCGTTTCGCCGTCCGTGACATGCGCCAGACCGTCGCCGTCGGTGTCATCAAGGTTCGTTTCATCCACACCGATTACTTTCGATCTCATGCTAACTCACATTACAGTCCGTCGAGAAGTCCGACAAGGCCGGTGCCGGTAAGGTTACCAAGGCTGCCCAGAAGGCCTCCAAGAAATAGATGCCTTAATCGGTATCTGTGGTGGTCACGATTAATGAGATGGTGTTCGTCGCCTCTCTATCTTTCATGATTACATGGCCGAACATGGGGAGGATTCGGGGGAGTACGGTAGTAGTCGAATGAATGATTGATACCTCTATTTCGCACATTCTTGACCTCCGTGACTTGTCTTTACCTCGTTGTATCGTTGTCATGCCTTGTGTTGTATCCGGTATTGCGCAAGACGCATGAAATCTGTCACTGCGACAAAGTCACATGACGACGGTTATCACGTCCAGTCAACAATCAATACGATTCTCGCTCGCAGATCTCCAGTGGTCTGGGTAGCACCTAAGCCGTATACAAGAGTATCCGCATCTAGTATTACGATTCTGCGGTATGTACCTCAATGGATATCGTGGATCTTTCGCCAGGTGTTTTGTCAACACTCAATACAAGCCTTGCTCAGAGATGACAGTCGCCTGTGTAGTACTTCAACCATACGACAACACCAGCCGCGTCAGGTATTACGATGTAATGGTATATACCTTAGAAGTGTGTTCGGGTTGGATTAGGCAGGAGGGCTGTCTAAAAGTCTACCCTGTTGACACTTCATACAGGCCTTGCTCGGAGACACTTGATCGTCTGTGTAATATGGCAGCCATATAAGAGCAGTACTCGCCTTCAATTGTTACTCAATACAAGCTTTGCTCGGGGATTCTGGTCGTCTGTGTAATACTGCAGAGGCATAGCAGCATGCACTGAATACAAGCCTCGCTCAGACTTTCTGGTCGTCTGTGGAATAACGCCGCCGTACAACAGCAGCAGTGCTCGTGTCACAGCATCATAAAGTTATGGTATATATGATATGAGGGGAGTCGAGGTTGCGAGGGCAAGAGGGCCGTATCGATAATCTAGACGAACTTCACGTAAACAGTGGTTCGATGCTGAGTACGCCGAATGAGGGAATTATGTCTGATTCTCCTGAACACGGTCTTGTAGACTCGAACACCACTTAGTATCATAATGTTGTGACATGTACTTGACCCGATCCGTTCAGATCAGGGGATGCCAGATGGCCGTATGGAATGATTGAAACATCGACATACGCAAAGATCGGATTTGTTCCGAGTACACCGAGTAGGATGACAGCGGCCGATTCTCTAGAACATGGCCTCGTAGGCACAGCTTCACTCATGGGTCTTCCCATTTTTGAAGGGAAGCTATTGGTGCGTACCCTGGATGTTGAATGAGAAAGAAAGGTCAAGCCATCAACACGAGGAGGTGGTTTCAATCCCGAGCATACCGGGTAAGGTGACAGCAACGATTTTTCTAGAGAATGTCTTGTAGACACGGACATACCAAAATGTCATCTTGTGTGTTAACATTCTGACTTCTATGTCTCGGTATTGCATTGTCTTCCGACCTGCACATCGTAACACCACTGGTGCTTGGTCAGTCGTCTGAGTTCTTCGATCATCCGCGGTATCGTTGTTCTTGATCAAAGTGCACACATTGATCGGTGCTGGACGACGACTAGTTGTTTGCGACATGCTGGATGATGGTGACATCCAGAGGCCAGCTCTTAGAGAGTATCATTGGATGTGTGTGCCATTCTCAGGCCGCACCCGCAGTTGGTGTGCCTCCAGGACTTGCATCCCCGAGTGATAGGATAATCATGGAGGGAACCGCAGTTCTGAGTCAACTTGGACACCCGTCGTCGTGACAATATATCATCGGAGATCCCGCGATCGTATCCGGCGCTCCGCCATCATTCCACCCATGATCCTGACGCGAGCCATTATAGGTGGCATGCCGACAACAAGCAGCTTGCATTCTCCGGTGTCGAAGTAGGATTGCTGGATCCTGTTGATGTTCGCGCCTGGGCTGGATCTCCCGTTTTTCAACCTTCGTCTGCTTACTCCGTGGCCTCCTTGCCAGCATCTTCTGCCAATGCTCTGTCGTCAATCATACCCTCGGCGGCGACCTCGTCTTCCGCCAGCCAGCCATATTCGCTGCTAATCTCGTCTTCGGAATCATCAATCACACCGAGCTTTCTTTTCCGACTCTTGATGGGACTGACCCCAGACCTAGGCAGACTAGAGAGAGCAACAGCAGCAGCCGCCAAGTCGTCCTTACCGACTTCAGCATCACCGATACCCTTGATTCCCGAGTCGTGGATCTCGAATTCGATAATGTGCCCCACGTCTCCCTCCTCCGCAATGGTGGTTCCATGTAGCTTGGTCACACCCACGAATCGCGCGCTCTTTGTCGTCTGACTCGCATCGTTCTCGGCTCGACGTACTGGGAAGTCGCGAAACAGAACAAGCCGATTCGTTATGCCATTGTCCCATTCCATGCCGCTGACACCCGGAACCAGCACAGCACCAAAGCCTGTGCCAGGACGCATTCTTGTGGCGCAACCTGTCGTGACGAGTATCGCTATATTGTGGAGTGCTGCCAGCTTCTTCAGCGCCGAGACAAGCGTACCGAGAGCGCTGTACCGGCGACCGCTCACCCATTTTGCTGTTTCGGATTTGGTATATTGGCTTGCCGACGAGTAACGGGGATAGGCGATGTCTACCAGAGTATGCAGTCCGTCAACGACGATGAGAGAGGTATTCGCAGGCGGGAACCAGGAAGGTGGATGTAGGGATAAAGCGAACAGGTGCGCGAGGGTCGGTGTGCGAAATTGGTGAAACTTGCTGCTCAGACTGTCAAAGCTGTCTTTGCCGACGACAGAAGAGACAATAGAACTCAAACGTGAGTGCATGATCGGTACAGTCGCATCTAGTAATGGTCAGATTGGAGAGCAAGAACGGTCTCATACAGAACGTACCGATCCAGACGACCTCTCCATCCGTATCAAGAACATGAGCGGCAGCCTGCAGTCTGTCTCTGCTTCAGCCTCGTCTCTTCTAGATTCCCTGAGCGGTCCTACCCTAGCGTCGATTTGCCAGATCCTGCTGGTCCCCATACTTCAGTCACCGTGCCTCTCGCCAGTCCACCCGCGTGGTGTACTCGTGACGCAGGACCATTACTACCAAGGAGAGCGTCGAGCCTCTTCAGACCGGTTGTGACTGAGCGTGGTCCACTGCTCTTGAGATCATGCAGCGCTTGTGTCGCAGAGACGGTGGGTAAGCGATCTGAACAATGTGAGTAACAGGAGTGGTCGTCTCGGCGTCATCGTTCGTACGGGAGGAAGAGGGTATGTTGGGCCCGATAGATGACGGCGCAGCTTGTGAAGATCCATGGACAGCCATTGCTGCCGCGATCGCTTCACATCACTGATGGCTTGGAGTGGTAGAATGTCACAAAAGACCGAAAGGCAGTTTGATGATGCCGTCGTTTTGGGGAACAATTGGGGAAGGAGAGTCTCTGCAATTTAGGCAGATCTCATGGATGCTTAGTCAGACTCGTCGCCAGCGTATTCTATGTAGTATGGCTTCTATGCTTCTCCTTCACGAAACTCATTGCAAGTAGTGATTGTTCTGTTAGCCCTACACATTTCACTGTAGATACCTGCTGAGTGATGCCGTTGATCATGCGTTATCCCATCGCGAGAAGAGCACACCCCGTCCTTCGACATAAATTCGACATCACCATATGAAAGTCCAGTCGAAAACGACCATTCCACGTAGATGACAACAACATCGGCTCGAGACCTATTGCTCGATCAGTGGTCCACCGAGCACAACCAATCTCTCGTTATAGGTTTCATCTGTCTTTTTGGCGGATCGGGTTGACATTTCCAGCTGTTGACGGCTCGCTTACTAGACGTGAGGTAGTGCTGCATGAGCTGCAGCAGAGCGTACTTTGCCACGGGCGACGTCGAACCCTGGTTGCGGCCCAACGATCATGACATTCGTTGGCTTGCTAGGCATTGAAAAGGGTGAACGTATAATATGCTGCACCAAGTCTCTGATATGGGATTGTATCGTCGAGCGGTTGAGGTGCTACTCGTCACATTCGTGTGCCATGGTATTGCTGTTTTGATCAGAAGTGTTCCTCCTCCCCAACATGATGAAATATGACATGGAAGGCCGTCTTACCGAATGAGGCCGAGACCTACCGCACTGCAACGTATTGAACGCCGAAGTAGACACCACTACGGCTAAAGGCACTTCGATGCGTAGCACTGCATTTTCGATCCCCAAGTCGATTTCAATCGAAGCCATGATCGTACCGCGGGCGCGTGGGATGGCCATCGGACATTCGCTGAGACCGTAATATGTGACACGAGCTGCAGCGGTAACGTAATTGGATAGCATGTGATAGAATGCATGACCCGCATAACAAAGTCACTCCTGCAGTAGTCGTCAGTTGTCGTCACGCCTATAGTGATTTCCCGCGGGGTCGGACCATAAATTGCGAAGCCCTACACTTGATCCTCGTCCTTGCCTGCACCGATGCGATATCGTTGTTCCTCGACAAGGAACGGCCATACTACCGCTGATGTTTTGTCCCGCTGCAGGCTGCTCGCCGCAAACGCCAGACACGGTCAGACGGCTCGCGAAGCAATAAGCGGAAGAGCCATTGGTCAAGAGCAACAATAGTATGCCGCTCTGCAGGTGAATGCGGTGGTGCGACGTGTTCGTTCCTGAAGCGTCGCTCGTATACAGATGTCCGCAGACTCGCTCGAAGGCTGCCCAATAGCGCGAAGGGAGTTTCTTGGACCCGCAGGTACCATATACGGACATTGAGACCCTCGATATTCGTAGAAGGAGGTCTTGTCCATAATCCGGCCCAGTCCTTCACCTCGTAGCGCTGCACATGTGCTGCTCTTTTTAACGCTTTATTTATCTCGTGTGCTGGTGCTCCGGCGACGGCAACAATGCCTTTTGCCAGGCTGTGCTTGAAAGCAACATGCAGGTCAGGCGACTCTTTGACGCTTGTGCAAGAATAGACGACTGCGCAGATAAAGATGGTAAAGATTGCTCGATTGGTTTCAGGGCATTTGGGGTGCGGTTGCGCGTGGCTCCGGCTGACCAATCGCAGCAGGCAGCAACGCGCTTTGAGTCGTGAAGGTGTGACACCTGCACCACTTTATTACTTTACTTCTGCACCCCATCGGCCTCGTTGCGTCTCTATGCATCGGCCTAAATATCTCAACTGTACCCCATTGTACGCCATCACACACGGGCCGTGGCCGTTACTCCGCGACCTTGATACTCCATATAGACTTCAGCCTCCATGATGGAGTCACCACATGCTTCTTGGTTCGTCGACTCTTGCAGTAGCGTTGTATTTGACAGCAGTTATCAGCTGCTTGTCTATCCAGTACTGTGTCTTCACTCTTTTTCTTCCTGTCGCTAGCCGTGGATAGTACCTCAACTCCGCAAGAAGACTACAGCAAGACCAAGAAGCACGGCGTGTTACCTCGATCTTTCGTGTTCTCTCCAGCGATTAAGTATCCTTCAAATACTCTGCTGTACTGTTTCAGCATGTCGTCCTATACAAGACATCACTGTATTGAAAATGAATTATACATGATCAAGTCACATCACGCACGAAGTGATAGCGATTCCGATCGAAGCGAAGCATCTCATCGGTCCGGTAGTACTGCTCCGACAGAGTATGAATACTGCACGCAAGCCTCAGAACTCACGACTCACCACACTGTTGAAGTAATGCCGGAGGAGGACAGCGAGGAGGAGGAGGAGGACAAGGGCGACGTGTATGATCGTACGCATGCAAGTTCGACATGTTCTGTCGACACATACTCGTCATCTGTACCGTCACTCCACGAGCCTGACGACCATGCACTTGACTTCAAAGTGCTGCCCGTTTATCGGCCTCGGACCTTCTACTCTGACGACATTCCGAGCACTCCTGCAGACTTTGCCGAGTTGTTCCCATCAACCAGACGATTGACGGTCGCTCATGACGATACTTCCTTGGACGGCAACATGAACCTCAAGGTCAACACATTGATCAAGACGTCCCACGGACGCATGCAGTATATGACACTGTTTCATCTCCGCCTGTACGACCACAAGAATCGGCAATTCTCCTTTCGCCGCTATTGCCGCAATTCCGGACGTGAAGTGTGTCATACTGCTCGGAGGCATGCAGAGTCCGCCGAGGAGAGGCGGCCAAGTCTTCAGCAATCCCTGAGCAACGCATTCGCAGTCTTCCGAACCAAGTCGGAAAGTACCATTCCTACCATGAAGCGAGCTGATGCCGGTTGTGAATCGTCACAGCCAGAGATTGATGCTTCAGACGTACAGCCCAGACGTCCACAGTCATCGAGTGGGCTCTTCAAGACAAACACACGAACACCAACAAATACAATCAAGCTCGACTTTTCGAACTACGCGCAAGTCGAAATGAAACGTCGCGGGACACAGTCGAACAAGCGGTACGATTTCCAGTACTGGGGCCGGGGCTATCAGTGGAGAATGTCGACACAAAAAGACGGTCTGGGTACACAGAAGTCGTTTCAGCTCTACCGCTCCAATGGTGATATTGCACTAGCACACATTGTGCCGGAGCCGCAAGACTCAGCTGAGCGGGAAGAGGAGCGCATGAAAGGTGGTTGGATACCGACCTGTTCAATGTGGATCAGTGATGAGCGCGTCTGGCAGTCCCAAAACGACGTGTCTGATGTTGTGATGGCCACCGGACTTGTCGCTCTTGTGGACGAATCTATCAGGCAATACTTCCAGAGCAAGCAGCAGAAGACTCGTCAGTCACTACCCATGTCGAATTCTTTGTTTGACATGGATCGCATTCCTGGAGCCAAACGGATGTTTCGGGGGACGTCAAGCCGTCTGGTCTACTAGCCATGGTAGCATATTACACCGCAGCACACCGCCTCGACGGACCAGTCACGGTATTTGATGCCTCGACAGAAGCAATCACGCTATGACGCCTCAGCGATTTTTTTTTGATGCTGCACAGCTGTACAGTAATTATCTTCTGGGTACCTGAGTGGGTTCTGCGTAGACTCCTCGACAAGCGTGACACTCGTATTAGATCCGGAAGCTTGCATCGGTCTTCGGATGACTGCATCTGGCTTGCGGTACTTGATTATAGAGTACATACGTACTCTATCTCACCGCCATTTGGACGGTCTGTACAGATCGTACAGAAGTAGTTTTTCATCGGCAAGTCACAAAGATTCTGCGTATGTAAGAATATGGATTCGATCACGAGAGACAATACAGGATAACATTGGTCTTCCTTTCGCGTGTTATTAGGCTCGTACCTCAAGATTGACACTTCTATACCACGCTTTGACGTAGCAGTCCGGGTCCATGGTTACACGGGAGCGGAAAGGTCCATACCGAGAACGTAACGTGTCACAACCAGACGCATACCGAAATGATGACAGCGCTCGTGCGCCGGGGACCGCGGCTACAGGCGTGGAACTTAGGAAGGATCTCCCCCGAATTGCAGCGTGTTTCACTGAAAGCAAAAAAGTTTGGGACACTACGGGCGGACCGCGAAGTCTAGTTAACGTCGTCTCTATTCTCTATATCAAGACTCCTGCTTCGATAAAATTCGTGAAATATCCTTGACCAAATGCGAGTTGCTATCATCCCTGCCCAGTGCACTGTGGGTAGCCAGTCGTGCATTCGATCACTAGCTACTGTGTCCATCCCGCTACTTGCTCGGTACATGTCTTCCACTGGAACCTGCATGCAGGTCTTGCTGTCATGCAAAGATCATTGGGCGACTAACCTACCTATCTTTGTAGCTGATATCCAAGGCACCATCGCGGCCGACGATCCCAACGCAGACGGCGCAAGACGTGCTGCATATCTTGTACGCATGAATCAAGACACAAATTTCAAGAACCCGCACAATATCGGCAGCCATTGGACGCCTTCGGTTAAAGCCCGACAAACGTACAGAGCCATATCTTACCGCCAGATGGCTTCAGTCATGTTTCACGGACCCGGCTGAAGACTTTGACCTGCATAGATGGAGCAAACGGAATTGTGTGGTAACTTCCAAGCAAGCAATTTGTTGCAGGTCCCGACATGATGGCGCGAACAATGTCCCGTGGGCTCATCCTCCTCAGTATGTCAAGTAAGTGGACTGAGCTCTCCAAGTGGCTAGTATAAGTAAGTGGTTAGGAAGCCCCTCTTTTGCTCTGCATGGGTAAGTTCCTAGGCAACCAATCTCAACCTTTTGAAAGTCTTCTCAGCTCCGATTTGTTCAATATCAGGACGATCTAGCACCGCTCTTTCATTGCAATATCTTCAATCTACGTTTTGCCGACTTCATCTACGCCTAATTGCCACCCGGCGTCGTCTTCCGATATGTCGAGTCCAACTTCTACACGAAGCTCAGCAAGCGCTAGGGGATTCTCTAGCACGTGGCAGACCAGACTCGCTTGTGAGTCTTTGTTGTGTGTTTTCTGACCAAAGCCTCGAGTCTAACTATCCTTACAGCCGAATGCTCTGGACGTGGTTTTCAACCTCCAGCCTATGAAATGTTCTCTGATCGTAGAGGTAAGCATGTTCATTTAAAGTTTTCATATCCATGCACCAGTTTGACATGCGCACTGCACGCGACAAGCCAACCATTTATTGTCCTGTCGACGCACAAGCCAGAACGCGCGACTCAGGGGCCACAGCAGCTAACACTCGACAGGAGGCCGCACAGCGTGGTCAAGCACTGTTTCTATTAATGGACAAGGATACTCAGCCCGATACTGGTATGCCGGAGATCATGCCAACAACGCAAGGGAGGATGCAGCAGAAGTTGCCCTCCAGAGAATGGGCATTATTCCCACGCCGAGGAGCCCGTATGCCCAGCAGAACCAGCAATCACGATAAACTCGATTCCGACGTCGCTCCGCGGCGATATGCCACTCGGCCCGACCTCGATGCTTGGACCTTCCCCCATAACAGACAGAGCATTACATCACTATACTACTAGTCCTAATCTGACATCTCATTACCCACACCGGCATACGACTATGCCGCACTTACCTTCATCGCCTAGTTCCGGCGTACGACACAAGTACTGGAGGTCGATCTGTTTTCGATTATATCTTTAGAAGGGTACCGACGCGTGTTGTCAGTACCTTTACTCACGGCTTTGATACACCACAGACAGCTCGATTGTCGGTCACAGACGGCTTCGGACACATTGAACAAGTCACGGGCGGCTTCTTCCTTTGCACAATATCTCGGTCTCGGTCCACTGCATACACTTCCACACATAGATGATAGATATCTATCTGGTAGAAACACTTGTATATGAGAACTTCTACTGTACAACATCCTATCGGGTTCTGCCCCGAATCTGGGGGCGCTGACATACCACAGCACGTCTTCTGGAGCGCAATTTGGGAGGCGAGCGTCGTCTCGGACTATCACCATTAAATCGTCACGCCGAGAAGGGCGACATACCAACTGTGTGATCAGACATGTGCTCGAGCAACTCTAAATAATGTGCCGGAATCCATCAGGAGTTTCGCTTCCTTCGAGTCTGGTTCGTCTCCGGAGGGAGAGCTCGGCATTCCCAATCCGGCAATCCGTCGGGGAATGACTTCCCCCACATTATCGCGACTTTCCCCGCTCAACTATTGGAGACTCTGAACGACCAATCAGGTGATTGTAACCGCGAACAAGTCCTCATAAGGATTCAAGTCTACTTCTACCGTCGTAAGAAAGACTGCTGCCTCTCTTCGCGCTCACCTCCCTCTATCTGCACTCAACCTTGTCACATACTCGTCTTTTGGTCACATAACATTTGCTCGACCCCGCATACACCACACAAGAACCCCACGTTCATACCTCCAGACATACATCGATCCACGAATCATGGCGACAACGACAGAAACAAGAGCGCCTCCAGCAAAGGAGACATTCCACTTCATCAACGACCCAGCCGACGCCATCAACGAAGCCTTGACAGGCCTGACCTACCTCAACCCCTCGCTATGCTACAGTCCAGAATATAAGATCGTGCACCGAAAAGACCTCACATCGTTCTCGCGAGACCACGTGACAACAATCGGTTTCTCCGGCGGCGGCCACGAGCCAATGTTCGGCGGTTTCGTGGGGCACAACTTCCTCTCCGCCTACGTGAGCGGCAACATCTTCGCTTCACCGACTGCGGCGCAGATCTTTGAAGCGATCAAACTGTGTCAATCGAGCCCTGAAGCGAAGGAACTGGGATCGTTGGTCGTCTGCGGCAACTATACTGGCGATATCCTCAATGCTGGATTGGCTATCACTAGGGCACAGGCTGCAGGCTATAAAGTTCACTTCTGCCCGGTGGGTGACGATGTTGCTGTCGGACGCAAAAAGGGCGGTAAGGTCGGACGGAGAGGCTTGAGTGGGCATCTTGTTGCGTTGAAGAGTGCGTGTGCCGTGGCGCAGCAGGGCGCGGATCTGAAGAGGGTAGCTGGTGTGATGGAGTATGTGTGCAGCAACGTCGGGACTATTGGCGTCGCTTTCGATCGGTATGAACCTCTCGTCTCTTCCGAAGCTGCGTGATATTGTATGCTAACGACCACAGCGTTGCTCTTCCTAACGCACGGCTCACAGACCTGCAATCCCTTCCGGAAGCTACGATCGAACTCGGCATGGGAGCACACGGAGAGCCTGGTCTACGACAATTACACCCAATACCATCGCCAGAAGATCTGACTTCGCAGATGGTCGATCTATTGCTCGATGTCACCGACTCAGATCGCTCTTTCATACCTTTCTCGGCCTCCAGCTTTCCGTCGGATGCGCCCAAAGACGCGGACAACGAGGTCATTCTGACGCTTAACAGTCTCGGTAGCACCAGCGATGAGGTCTTGGCCAAGTTTGCGGAACTGGGTATCAAGGAACTGGGGAAGAGAGGATTCGTGGTGAGGAGAGTCACTTTGGGGCCGCTCGTTACCAGTCTCAAGATGAGTGGATTTGGTTTCACGCTATGGCGGTTACCGAAGCCAAACGGAGAAGTCTTGACTAGGCAGCAGGCAATCGAGTGTTGGGATGAAAGGGTCGATGTTGTTGCTTGGAGGCAGTAAACCGAGAGAACCATAGTTGAAGCATCCACTAATCTAAATTTATCATGTCCATAACTCAACGCGCGATCAAGAAGGAGGCGGCTCTACCACTCCGTTCGCAACTCGCCTCTCCGACTTCGACTCCAGCGCGAATCAAACCGCGAAAGATCCTTCTCGAACCTGAGAATGATTCTTGAGCGCACTCTCATCGCCAGAAGCGCTGGACGACGTAACACCAAGCTCTTCTGCGGACTCGGCACCTGACTTTCTGAAGCAGTAACCAGGGTGAAAGATGGTAAAGGCAATGACGGCGATGGCAATCATACTGCATGCATATTAGTCAAGATCTTAATGATAAACTGTACGGTATTGAGACCTACACAGACTCGAGCACAATGAACTCAGACTCAACTCTCATGATGGGGTTGCCCCAACCACCACTAAGTTCAGCGACTCTGTAAGCGCAACGGATGAGAATGGCTGTATAAGCGACCGTCGCGGCAGCAATGAACAGTCGGAACAATCTGTTGGAGGCAAGATCCTGCGAGCTGGGTTTCAACAGCTTCAAGCTCTTGCGTACGGTCCAGAAGAAGTCGAACGCGAGCACGGCAAAGGTGACCAGAGTGATGACCTGGAAAGCCAGACCAGCGATCATGATATCGACACCGATATTGAGAAGCGTCTGACCTTCTGCAACGGCGGACAAAGCACCACCTGCAGCCTGAAGAAGGATACTGACAATGTCGCACGAAACGAAGATCCAGGTGTAGAGCTTTGGTCGGAGACGAGAGAAGTGCGCACCGAACGCAAGGCAGACGTGCTTGAGCAGAAGATAGATGCCGCCGCTCATGAAGGCGGGAGCAAAAGTGAGGAGTACAACGGATAGCTTGAATCCGGTGCCGCTGAAGGGGTCATTGTTGAGCATCAAACGAGCGATGTAGCCGACAGTCTCCAATGCGCAGCCAAGGGAGAAGACGATGCTAAAGGCGAGCCAGGAGCGGCGGTACTTCCATCCCTGGACCATAAAGATGATGGTAGCGACTCCGAAGATGATGATGAGAATGATCGACGCCGCGAGACTGGGTGCATAGCCATAGATACTGTCCGATGCTGGACAAGTCGCTTTGGTGCATTCGCTGTCGGTATTATCACGCGCGAAGAGTTCGACGAGAGACATGGTTGGTGAGCTGTAATAGTGTTTTGGTTGGCAGGTGGGTAAGTGAGCAAGTGAGTGGGCTGCGAAGTGGTAGCTGCAACGATTGTGAAGGAGTAGCTCTTCTACTGGAGCAGATGTAGATGTGGAGTGGGTTGCAATTGAAGTGTGTTGAAACTGGATAGTCATTTGAGCAGAGGAATGCTCACCTTTTGATCACCTACCGGGCTGCACTTGCACCAGCGCAAGGTGAAGTGAATGAGGCAGTGTCTCACGCTGCAGATTTGTTGGTAGCAGAAGCTGCGACACGGACAAACAAATGTCGCATCGCGGCGTTGTGTTGTTGTATCTGCCCGAGCTCGCACCCACTGCCGCATCCGGTATTGTCTGCGCAAGGAACAACCAGGCACCAGCATAGCACAGTAGAAGGATCTCAAGACGTGCCGCATCCGATGATATAGCGCAGGAGCAACCAGGCACCCGCATAGGATAGTAGAAGGATTTCAGAACGTGCCGACAAGCGACCCGGGGGCCTGTCACATTGCATCAAAAGGGATTCTGCTAAATGGCGCATCACTGGCCGCGTAAACCGTTGTAGAGGCTGAGCTCATCTGCGTCGAGATCGAGAATGCGCAACATTTCCCCCAAGCTAGGATTGTCGTTGGTCGTTGGCATTGATGTGTGCCCTCCTGCCGTCTGTCAAGTCTGAGCCACGTGATCTGCTAGCCGTATTAGGAAATATGAGCGAGACTTGGAGCCGCAGCGAGTCCTTGGCGCGCCGACCGCCGACTTTGAGATCAAATACGGCCCGACACAAATACAAGGTATAGGCGTAATCCAACACATGGTCATCAAGTTCAGCATTTGTCTCCTTAACAATCTGTTCTTCGTGAGAAAGCCCTGCTCTACTTGATACTTTCACTTGCTTGTCGTTTGAAAGACCGGTGCTTTTAGCCAAAAACTCCGCATCTGTCTCCGGCAACCCCAATTCGGAGCAAACAATCGGGCGAACCAGGCAGGCAGCCAGCACCGGGCAAACTCCGTCGTCCGGTGCGGCATCGCTCCCTCTGCAAGTTGCGCGGCTCTTTCTTCTTTCTCCAATAACGAACCCCTCCCCCACCATTACCCCACCAGCTCCCGATGACGGTTATTGAAAACTATGGAGCGAAACCACGGCTAATGACCACGGCCGGGAAACTTTCGTGTACCACGCGCGTGTAAGTCTCCTCTCTTCTCTTCACGCTCTTACTCGACCTCAATCTCACCTCCGAAAGACCAAGGTGACTGCAAAAACACGACCAATACACACCTATCCACACCACTTTCAAACATGTCGAAATCAAACATTGCCTTCTTCGGTCTCGGCGCCATGGGCGGTGGCATGGCCATCAACCTGGCAAAGGAGGGCTACCCAGTCACAGGTTACGATGTCTACACTCCCCTCGTCGACAAGCTCGTAGCAGCGGGCGGTAAGCCCAGCTCAACACCAGCAGATGCGTGCAAGGAAGCCGACTTTGTCATCCTCATGGTAGCAAACATGCACCAAATCAACTCGGTACTCTTCGAGGGCGACAACGCAGCAGTTAATGGCATCCAGAAGGGCAAGATGATCATCATCTGCTCGACATGTCCTCCCAAGTTCCTCCACGAGCTGCGCAAGTCCCTCGACGGCGCCAACCGCTCCGACATCCGCCTTATCGACTGTCCGGTATCAGGAGGCACAATCCGTGCCGCAAACGGTACCCTGTCCATCTTCGCCGCTGGGCCAAAAGAAGACATCACGAGCGCCGACGAGGTTCTCAATGTCATGTCCGGCAATCTCTACAAAGTAGAAGGTGGCATTTCCTCAGGTACCAAGATCAAGACAATCCACCAGCTGATGGCAGCAACCAACATCATCTCGACATCCGAAGCAATGGGCCTCGCGGCGACCGTCGGTCTGAACACAAAGAAAGCATTCGAACACGTCAAAGCTAACGACGGCACCTCGTTCATGTTCGAGAACCGCGGTCCACATATGCTCGCCGACGACTGGTCACCTCTCTCAGCGCTCGGGATCATCTGGAAAGACGCCGGAATCGTGTGCGACGCGGCGCAAGAGATCCGCTTCCCAGCGTTCATGGCCTCGACCGCCGAGCAGCTGTACCGCCGCGGCAACGACGAGGGCATGCTGAAAGACGACGACGCGAAGCTGGTACAGATGTACCTGCCTTCGGACAAGGGCTCGCTAGTGGCGCAGAAGAGCAGCGCGGACGAGAGAATAAACGCCAGCCACCAGGTGAGCGCGGACACGGTCAACGATCTGCTGGCCGGTATCCATCTCGCGGCCAGTGTGGAGGCGTTGGCCTTCTGCAAGGCGCTGGGTATGGACACCAAGCTCATGTACGAGATCATCAGCAAGGCCGCTGGCTGGTGCAAGATGTTCACCGAGCACATGCCGCAGATGCTGGAGAAGAACGAGTGGACTCTGGCGCATTGCAAGGATGCTGATGCTGTGAGGGAGAGACTGGTATGTTTTGAACTTGTTGACTGCCGGGCGGACATCGTGCTGATTGCTATCTTACAGGAAAACGCCGTCGACAAATGCAGACAGATCAAGTACCCGTGCCCTATGGCCTCGATGGCGCTGCAGCAGTTCTACTTTGCTGGTCTGAGGAGCTAGATTGGGGACCCGGCATAGGATCTGAGACATTCTTGTATAGCAGCATGGCATACTCCATCTTATCTTGCGGGTCGAGCGGGACAGGTGGAGTGACCCGGCGGATCGTAATCAGGGATGCAATGAAGATGTTGGAGACCTGAGCAGAAACTGTGGAGAATAAACATGATACGGAACCATGGTTGATGCGCATGTCAAGTCATTGTCCAACGTACATTGTGTCTCTTTTGCAGCATATTTGGTCAAAATGCAACATAGCCTGCTGGTTTTCATCTGAATGGCTGATCATTGTGACCTCTGCATTCGAGTATATCTACTGAAGCTATAGTTTATGACAGTGTCCAAGGTCTTCCGGATTCACATTCATTCTTCCTTGCACAATCTTCCCTATTTCTAATCTCTACCTGTTTTCGTCCTTTTTACAGTACAGCTTTCTCCAATTCTCTAATCTGCATCGTCGTGTTGACAAGCACGCGATCGATTGACGCTAGTACAGCCGAATGCTTTTTTCGTTTCAAGATGCCCCCTCGCGATGCAAGAACAGCAAAAGATACCAAATGCCCTTTTCGAGAGAAGGCTTCCGGCCTCTTCCACATAAGAAGCGAAGAACCTCAAGGCTCCAGAGCCTTCCAGTATACCCCACGGCAACGAGAGTATTGCCCGTCGCTCGTGATCATCGTTCCGCGTTCGGTGCCCCGAGGAGCCGTGGATTGCCTGCGATCCGTCTATGATGTGTCTAACCATTGTCGTAGCACCAGCCAGGCGCGTTTGTTCCCTGAACGCCAAAAGAAAGAACAATGAAAAGGCCGTTATGTGTCAACGTTTTGTGGTAGGACACGTGGTTCCAGAGAACTGCATCCAGGGACTTTTCGTAGAGAAGTCAACTTAGCAACTCGCAAGCAGCAGAGACGTCAACGTCCTGACCAAGCTGCAACCGCAAGCACTTTATGCCAAAGACCAACATTGAGCGTTGAACAGCTCCGCATACTCAATCGCCAGCTTGAAGACCGCTTCACGGGAGAGCCTCGAAACACGTCGGGAATGTAAGCTTCGGCCATTTGAACGCCGCTAGGGTCGGTCCCGCACACCGAGTTCGACTACTGCTGGTTCTGCGCACCGTTCTCGTCGCCGTAAGGGTTAGACGCGTGTGAGTACATGCCACCCATGAAAGGCTCGTTGTGACCTTCAGCAGACGCGTAATTCTGGCCCTCACCACCGTGCTCGGCCTTGACAGGCATGTTGTGATGGTGGTGATGGTGCTGTTGCTGCTGCGGCGCTTGCTGCTGCTCGTGCTGCTGTTGTTGCTGCTGTTGACCCATAAAGCCATCCTGTCCATGTGCATTAAACATGTTCCAGCTGTGCTGCATCTGTCCTCCATGAGGCGCGTAATGTCCATTCTGATCTTCACCCTTGATGCTTGAGTATTGCATACCGTTTGGCATGCCCGACGCGTACCCATAGTTTGGTGGCATTGGGTTCGAAGAGGAGTGAGGACGCATCGCGTAGGCTGGCATACCGGATCCATACGGAGCAGTGGTTGATTGAACTGGCTCGCCATTAGTCGAGTTGGTCATGGAGGAGAGGCCGAGTCCTGAAATACTGTTACGAGCATCGTGATGCATTCCAGGAGGGTGGATCAAGCTGTTGGCCCGAGATGATCTGTTGGAAATCGAAGCAACACTGGATGCGTATGAAGACTGGTCGCCATTGACAGTCGGGCTGCTGCTGGAAGCATTAACCATGTCTCCGTTGGCGTAAGCTGCGGCCGGAGCACCCGCAACATTAGCCAGACCCGCAAGACCAATGGGTTCGTTACCCATGGACATGCGGTTGGAAGGATTGGTGTTCCTTCTTTGATGAGCGAGGTGGTTAGCACCGGTAGGGTTTCCTCTTCGAATAGAACATTTCTGAAAGTGACGTTTCAAAATATCGCTTCGGGAAAAGGTGTCCTTGCACAGATGGCACATGTATGGACGATCACCAGTGTCTGCAGAGATTGTTAGTGTCAAAACAGGACCAACGACCGAACAAGTATGACTTACGTCGCAAAAGATGTCTCTTCAAGTGTTTGGCGTGGAGGTACGTCTTGTTGCAATGAGGACAAGGGAATTTTCCATCGGCGTCCTTGGCTGGAATCATGGACTTGGTAGCGGCAGCTGTGCCCGGTGTCGGTGGAGCAGCACGACCAGGTGCGCTGGGCAAGATACCACGTCTTCCTTGAGATCCAACAACATGGGTGGGCTCCTGCTCTTGACTTTGCAGATACTGCCCTCCTTGTGTCATGCCATTCGATGGTCCAAAGTTGGGGAAAGGTGTAGTGCCATAGTTGTTGGTTTGAGGGGCCGGACGGAGATCAGGAAGACGGCTCGCTCCCATGGTTGAGGTCATTCCAGAAGACGTCGCCATGGTAGAGGCAGGGTGACCGTTTTGAGAGCTGGTATAGTTCGCTCCAATGGGAACGTATGAAGACGGTGGAGGCATTGAACCGGTAGTTGCAGGATTCGGCATTGGTGACCAAGACGGAGCTGTTGACGAGGTAGGTGTGTGGGAAGTATGAGGCGAGGCTGCATGGTGTTGGTTGGAGTAAATGGAAGGCAGATGGCTATAGTTGTTGCTGGACGGTTGCAATGGAGGCAGAGTGGGATTCTCAGAAGAGGTCGTGGGCGGTTGGTGTTGCTGCTGCTGCTGCTGTTGCTGCTGCTGTGAAATACCAGTGTATGGCTGGTAATGCTGACCGTGCTGAGGCGGGTTGGCCATTGGAAGAAAGGCAGTAGAATGGTACTGGCTGTCCATGTTGAAAAGAGACTCAATTGTTGTTGACGGTGGTGATGTGATTGGAGGGGTACTTTTTTTCACCTATGCAGCATCCGCAGATCACAGCGAGTCGTGATGGTGGGGCAGAGTACGGCAAAGAGCAGAACAATGCAGACGGATGAGCAGCACTGTGTGCAGTCAAGGTCGTCGACTATTCTGCGCCTGTAAGAATAGAAGGCCTAAAAGTGTCGTTAGAGACTGACTGTGCCAGGTCAAGTCAATAAAAGTGGATGCAAGAGGTTTGTGGGAGTCGGCTGCGAAAGTTTCAAGGTTGGCGGAAGAGCGCAGCCAAAGGAAAATGTTCGGACGGGAAGAGAAAGCGCAGCTTGGAAGGTTCCTTCCTTTGGTCGCCAGAATTTTCCCCAAAGTATGAGGTAAGGCAGTTGAGGTCAGGCAGGCGCTGGCGGGCAAGTCGCACAGAAATGGCAAGAAGCGGCCGAGAAAGCCGACGCTCGGTCCCGAGACGAGGATAAAATGCCTGAGTCAGGCAGGTGCAAAATAGTGCAATGTACAATAAGTAATGCAGAAGGTCCAGCCGTGCGAGCGAGTGAGCGAGCAAGAGCAAATTTCCCACAGCTGATGGGAAGACAGATTGCAGAGCTTTCGAAGAGAAGACGAAGACGAAGAGTCGCTGTCGTCGGGTCGAAAATGAACGCGACGAGGCGCGTCGTATCTGGTTCAGGTACACAACAAAAAGACAAGAAGTCGCACCAACAATGGTTAACACCGTAGTGTGGCGGTTTCCAGTAGCGGGCAGTCGGGCGCCGGTTTGTCGGAAGCAACGAGCTATAGTATGGTACCTCAGGTGGGGAGTGTGGACTGTGTGGATCGCGGATGTGCGATGGGAGTGGAATCGTTCAATCAAGCTTGTTTATGGCCGCGAGTGTAAGCAAAGAATAGCCTATGTCGTGTGGAACAAGGTGGATTCGAGGTTCCTGACCAGATCTGAAGAAAGAGACGAAGATGAAGATGTGAAGAACAGATGCTCGCACGAAGAATATTTTTTTTCGCGGATCGGATGGGAGAATCTCTCTCACACAAGGGCGGCGAACTCTGTGTGACAGAAGAGAATCCTCGGCGCGCAAAAGTCGTCTTCTGCGGCGTAGACAATAGCACGCTTGTTGCTTGTTGCTTGCTTGCACGTGAGTCGTAACGCTGTGTGACGACAGCGTCGGCTACTGTAGGTAGCTTTCAACTTGCAGCGTTCCTGTAGGTAGGAGAATTATTAGGTGGTATGAGGTTGCAGTGATCTAATCATCTGGTGACAACGAAGGTTTACAATTGCTGACTGAACAACGGGTTTCGAAGGAAAACGAGGTCTCAACGAAGAGATTGCCTGCGGCAGATCTGATTACAAAGGGCTGTGACAATGTGGTTGTACCGGATTTTCCATATGCCAAAGATCAGCATCAAGCAATAAATCATGTACGCACGTCACACCTGGTTGATGAATGGCACTGACGTTTGTCCGACCTGGTAGTCTGGTTCAGGCATAGCACGCTATGTCTTCGGTTCGCGCTGGTTTCCGATCACAAGAGTGACAGGCATGAAGAAGCCGGATATCAACGTGCTCGAGGTCTTGAACGAGTCGCAGGAGTTGGACGGTTGAGCTGATTAACTTACCTGCCCTGTACATGCGCGGTTAGCCGAAAAGGCGTTCGTCATCAGGTGCCTGTAACTTGGCGTGCTGTCGATATCTGATGAGCCTCCATGACCGCGCACTACACGTGCAATACGATGGCGATGCCTGACCTTCTCGACGACCACCGTATTCGCACGTTGGGGTGCTACAGCCTTCCATGCTCAGACTCCTTGTCCGAGCTCTCGCCCTGACGAGGAGGTGCCGATTTATCAGATCCTTGGCGATAAGAATCGGTACACCAGCGAGCACGGCCTTGCTTCCTGCAGCGTTTATGCGCGTTTGAGGTCGGTCTTATGTCCGGCCTGCGGGTTCGAAGAAAAGCATTTCTTGACCTCCAATTTCCATATCACTTGACAGACTACCGACTCCCTCTCTTTTGGCAAGTATGTCTCAGTCAATTCCCAGCTACACTACCGCCAACAGAAGTCGATATCTTCCTCCGCGAGACAGATACAGTGCGTTGTTACATCTCATTGGTTACAAGCAATCGTCATGAAAGAACAATGACATACCGACGGTTGTTAGTGGCGGCAGCTTACCGCGGGTTTCCCAACTGCCTGCGGCGAGTAATGCACACCGGAGCATATGTCGCACTCGTTCAGATGTCCTTCTCCTCTAGCGACAGACTTAATTCTGGAAATTGAGTGAAGAGGGGCTTCTTTAACGATCGGAACCTGCAAGTCGAACCTCATCATGTCAGAGCAGTTATTCTCAATGAGATCAATCTCTTCAGCTGAGTCGACCTCATGTCTCTCGGCTACGCGTCTGATATGTAAGGTCCGATATCTGTCACTTCCTACAAGGTAATGTACCTTACCTCCAGCGCTGAACCGAAACACGCCGAAGCACAAACCTGTGGCTTGACCACTCAAACCTTGTCTTCTCCATCATGAGCGATTTGTCGTTGCCCTTTTAAGCAAGCCGAACAACGCATCGGCTTTTGCAGGCCAATACCATTTAGACTTTTAGCACTATTCCTTTTCCACACTCGAATGCCAAGTATCAAGGCTTGGAAGCTGACTCGCGACTGCGAACATTTCTTCAACGATGCGTCCAGCTCAACGCAGGATTCGAGTCCCTCGGGAGCGGAACAGATAGAACAGCCTGGTAACGAACCGGACAATTCTCGGCTTGGCTTATACCGGCTTCGCATACCAGCATCGGCTGTTCTTCCCGGTGAGAGTCCGCTGACAATTTCGCTGCAGGTTGCAAAGCGAACATACCAACTGCATCTTGGATCTTCGAGGACGCAAGGGTCAGAACAATGCTCGTATTGATCCACGCTCGACTCGCACATCATGCACAACATCCCACACTGGTCGAGATGTTTTAGCGGCATACCCCGTCTCCCCATCCCCTGATCGCCAGCGGCTTGCTCATCATGTCTGAGCTCTAAGCTATGACAACGTTCGTTCTGCAGCCATTCGATAGACCTGCCTCGAGCTGTCTCAGCTTGATAGATTCCATATCGCTGATCATAGCAGTGCACTGCCTTGATGGGTGGCAGTCCCATCGCCCACGATATGCCGTTATTAGATTACCGATCGGTTGAATTCATCTTCGCTGGAGCGGCGGTGAACATCAACTTACCGGTACAACTGTTCATGATAGAGAATAGACAGCCGTATCGTTATAACGCGCCTCGCTTCCATCGCTGATCTTGAAAGCACCCCTGGCTGGTCAGGTACCAAACAACTTCTGTGACGATGCATGCCACGTAAAGTACCGGCGTCTTCATAGCAACGTCTGCATGCAGCTGCACAATGCTCGTCGTGGATCATTTGTGACACCTGCATCGCGCAAGCCACGGAAGCCATACAACCCATCGTGTAGCACAACGACAAGCCACATTAATTGATGCAAGGCGCTTGACCATTTGCTACAGCGCCGCTTGCTGACGTGGCCGAACACGATATGGCCATACGAGTACTGTGGGTTTGCGCTGTTAACTTGCCGATCTACGAGCATGAGCTGACCAGAAGCGCAGAAGACCGGATACTAAGTTCCGGCCAGTAGCGGCATGCTCCTAGTGCCAAAGCACTTTCAAAGGACTTTCCAATATCGAGCGAGATTGTGTTAATTCTGTCGAGGACACAAACATGTCATAACTCACCGACAGCGCTGGTGTGGCATCCGAGACGTTGGCAGATAGGTCAAGCACGACTTACCCAAGTCAAACTCCCATGTTTGCGATCGCGGCAGATATAGGCGAATGCCCTGTCCTACTCTAGGCTTCTCGTTTCGCGTTGATGCTGCTTGTGATTTGTACAGAGGAGAGCGACAGTGCATCGCCGTTCCCATCTGTTCCCTGGGAAGATCAAGGTGAAGGTCGTGAAAAGGTTTGATTTATTCTCGCCCAAGTAGTCTATTGTACAGAACTATCTGGCTTGAGTCGTCGGTGTGTGTGTGCCGCGCTCAAAGTAAGCCCACTGGCCCTCGACAGGCTTCTCCTCCAAGTCCTCCCATCTGAAATCGTCAGTATTTAGCTTACATACCAGTTTCTTAGTACTCACACTTTGTTCTGATACAGGGTGTCAATGAGCTTGTTCTCGCCCTCAGCGACCTGAATTACCTCCTCGATCAATCCAGCACTAAGCTGCTGCTCCAAATCGTTGATCCTGGTCACGAGATAAGTATATGAACCGCTTTCGAAAAACAATTCCACTTACTGCTCAGCGCTCAATGGTGGTTCTGGCTCGATCCTTGGGAACTTGGCGTTCTCCAACCTCAAGTCCCTTTCAAAAGCGTTCTTCTGAACCGACCTCTCTTTGATCGTCCTTGGTCCCTCCAATTCGGGCTTTGATGGTGGCTCGTCGTCAAACTCATCCGTCTGTAGTCCCTCAAGTGCGCTCTCTTTCCAAATGAAGTTGACCTCCTTTGCGTTTGTCTGGTTTCCGACAATGCGGAACGCCTCTGGGTGCGCCTTGACCGTCTCGGTGACGCGCTGTTGCCATTCCTCCAGACCTTCTGGCTTGAAAGACTCAATAACAGAGAGGCGCTGTTTGGTGACAGCTTCGACAGACTGGCGGTACACAGAGGACTCTGGGAACCTCTTGAGCTTCTCCAGCATGGTGTTGTAGGTGTACATGAGCGTGGATCGTGGGCTTGCGTGTGTGACAAGGCCGGTCAATCCGGTGGGATTGCCAGCCTCGAGGTAGCGGCTCGCTTGAGCAAGCAATCGTGTGGCGGGCCTCATATTCGTGATGTGTGGTGTCGCAAAGGGAAGTGAATCTCCAGGCCAAATGATCTGCTTCAATGAATGTCGTCAAGGATTGGGAAAGCAGCTGCGGCTGGTGCCGTCTCCGCCAAGAGTTCCCCATGCAGTGTGGACTTCAGGCTCGCGACGGGACGTCGAGTAATCAATTGTTCTGCCCTACTATTGACGAACCTACCTAATAATAGGGGTCCAGCAGTCCCATCTCGGGCGACCACTTCGACACTAGAGCACCGCATCATTCGGATTTGGGCTGTAAGACTTCAACGATAGACAATACTGGACGGTCGACCCTAACATTTCCTCTGGAACATTCGGCAAGCGGTGATCATCTCTCGGATACGGCTGCCGCATTTGTCGCCTTCGGTCGACCTCTCTAAGCCTGCGGGCTTCTTAACACAATGCGCCTCTCGACTCTGACGAGCCTATTTGCGCTGTCGCTTGTATCGACATCATTAGCAGCACCACCGAAAGCCGTCGACGCAAAGGGTCGGGCAGCAACACCAGCCGATGACATTGACACATCTGGAGAAAAGGTGACAGATGGTGGTTCGGAGACAGGGACGACCTTCAATGGGCAACATGTGCCGCCTTTCCCCGAGATCGAGGGCCCAAAGATAGATCAGACAATCAAGGAAGGATATTGGTAAGGCCGCCTCAAGAAGATATAGAATTGTATGCTGACGTCTTCAGGCTTGTCGAGTTCTTTTCGCCGTATTGTCATCACTGCAAGGCCTTTGCGCCGACATTACAGACTCTTTACGAGTTCTACTACACATCAGATCCGCTTCCTGCGGCAAAAGATACCTCAGACAGCGACGTTTCCTTCAACTCATTCACCAGATACTATGACTTTCACTTTGCCAAGGAGGATTGTGCAGCATATGCCGACACATGTTCGCAAAAGGGTATCCAGTCCTTCCCGACAGTGATTTTGTTCAAGGACGGAAAGGAGGTCAAGAGAAGGACTGGAGCGACGGACATGAAGACCATCAGCGACTGGGTAGAAGAGCGCTTGGAGACGATCAAGCCGGGATCCAGACCGAGTGAGGGACTGAAACTGCCGAAAGCGGGAGACGATCATGTTGAAGGCGCGAAACCAGCTATCCCAGCGGCCAAGGACAAGGACGCCGCGAAAGGCAAGGCGCAAGGGCTCAAGCAGAATGAGATTGCAGAAGAGCTTGGAGTTGGCGCAGCTATAGGAGGAAAAGCTCTCGGTACAAAGACCAAGTCTACTCTAAAGGCGACCGTACTGCCCAAGGAGACGCCAAATCCGGCGGGCCGTTCTGTACCTTTGACCGCGGAGAACTTCCAACGCTTGGTAACTTCAACCCACGACTCTTGGTTCATCAAATTCTACGCTCCTTGGTGTCCTCATTGTCAAGCCATGGGGGCTGCGTGGCAAGCGATGTCACGCGATATGAAGGGCAAGCTGAACGTTGGCGAGGTCAACTGTGACATTGAGAAGAGACTGTGCAGGGAGGCGCGTGTCAAGGGATATCCGACGCTATTGTTCTTCCAGGCTGGTCAGCGCATCGAGTACGAGGGTCTGCGTGGCCTTGGTGACCTCATCGGGTTCGCAAATAAGGCGGTTATTGCGGGAGAACCAATCAAGGACATCAACGCGACCGAATTTGAAAAGTTGGAGGAAACCGAAGAGGTTATATTCCTCTATCTTTACGACCACGCAACCACTAGCGAGGATTTTGCAGCACTTGAACGACTAACACTCAGTCTGATCGGCCATGCTCGTATTGTCAAGACCCAGGATCCGACTCTGTACCAACGTTTCAAGATCTCTACATGGCCGCGTCTTCTGGTCTCGCGAGACGGGAAGCCTACGTACTTTACAGCTCTCGCACCAAAGGACATGCGCGACACGCGCAAGGTCCTCGGATGGATGCAAACAGTCTGGCAACCAATTGTTCCAGAGCTGACCGCATCCAACGCCAAGGACATCATGAGTGGCAAGCTGGTCGTCCTGGCAATCCTGTCTCGCGAGCGCGCCGACGAATTCGTTATTGCAAAGCGTGAGCTGAAAAACGCTGCGCTTGAATGGATTGACAAGCAGACACAAGCATTTCAGCTCGAGCGTCAAGAACTGCGTGACGCAAAGCAATTACGTATTGAAGAGGCAGAAGACCGGAATGATCAACGAGGACTGCGGTCCGCAAAGAGTATCAGAATCAACATGGACGACATCGAGCGCAAGGAAGTGCAGTTCGCCTGGGTCGACGGTGTGTTCTGGGAACGCTGGGTCAAAACGACCTTTGGTGTCAGCGTCAAGGATGGCGAACGTGTTGTCGTCAACGACGAAGAGGTAAATACAATCTCCTACCATTTCGAGGAACACAATACTAATACCTTAACAGAACCGCCGCTACTGGGACAACACCATCACCGGCAACCCAATCGTACCAAGCCGCACTTCGATCCTCGAGACCCTCCCCAAGATCGTCGCCTCGCCGCCAAAGATCTCGCCCAAGTCTACCTTCACACCACTCGGCCACTTCCTCTTCTCGCTCAAACAGGGCTTCCTCAAGCACCCCATCGCAAGCGTTCTCTTCATTCTCGTTGCATTGATCATGATTACAGTCTTCGTCAGAGGTCAGCTCAGGAAGGGCGCGGGAAGACAGTGGGGTACGGGTGGCTTCCTGCAGTTGCCGATCACTAATGGCAAGGAGGGCATGAACGGCATCCTCGGGAACGGAGCGCCGCAAGGGAAGGTCGACTGATGGTACCCAAAAGAGGGACGGTGGGTATCGCGTCATTGCATTCTGTTCTTGTACGTACGCTCCTTGGATCGAGGAGTTTTTTGCGTGGCTCGTAGAGCATGATTTGTAGCGAGAACAATTCTACAAGACTTCACAAAGCCAAGCACGCTGAGTACGATCATATTACGCGGAGGACTTGGAATGTGATCAATCTCCGTGTGCTGACGTTCGAAAAATTCGCCCTACTCAAGTTACCATCTGAAATTACATGGTATACGGGAGCCTCCGCCATAAGTGACTATCAACAAGCAATTCAGCTTTTCCATCGAACGTGAACCTCTTTCCAAAATGCATCCAAAAGCAAGACCAAATCTACTGCGTCTCCCTGATGACCTTATCCACCGCCTTGGCAAAGTAGTCAACGTTGTTAGTGTTCAAACCAGCCATGCTGATACGACCGTTCTTGGTCATGTAGACATGGGCGTCCTCGCGGATCTTCAGGACCTGCTTCTCCGACAGGCCGGTGAAGCTGAACATACCGATCTGGTCGGTGATGTGGTTCCATGTGCCCGGCGTACCCATGGACTCGAGCTTCGAGCGCAGCTCCTTGCGCATGCTGATGATGCGGCCCGACATCTCGCGCAGGTTGTCCTCCCACTCGGCGAACAGCTTCGGGTCGTTGAGCACGACGGACGCGATGCGCGCGCCGTACGCTGGCGGGTTGGAGATCTCGGAGCGCTGCAGAATGGCCAGCTGGCTTGCGACGCGCGTGGCGGTGTCCTTTGCGTCGCCGGAAGGAGAGGCGACAAAGTGGAAGCAGCCCGCGCGCTCGCCGTAGAGACCGAAGTTCTTGGCGTAGGACTGGGCGACGAAGAGCTCGAAACCTTGGTCGACGAAGTAGCGGATGGCCCAGGCGTCCTTGTTCAAGTCGCCCGAGGCGAAGCCCTGGTAGGCGCAGTCGAAGAAGGGGAATAGCGACCTTTGCTTCATGATTGTTGCAATCTCTTTCCACTGATCTTGTGTAGGGTCGACACCGGTTGGGTTGTGTGCGCAGGCGTGCAGAAGGATAATGCTGCCCTCTGGTGCCTCCTTCAGTGTGCTAGTCATGCCCTTGAAATCAAGCCCCTTTGTCTCCTTCGAGAAGTATGGATACGTCTTGGCAGCCATTCCGACATTCGACAAGATCTGGTTGTGATTCGCCCATGTTGGGTTCGAGATATAGACAGTCTTTCCACCCGCCGACGATGGGTTGTAGAACTTTTGCAGGAAAAGAGCACCAAGATGTACTGCACCGGTTCCGGAGATTGTCTGAAGAGCGACCGCTCTCTGGTCCTTTACGACAGCTGATCCTTCGCCGAAGACGAGTTTCTGAGAGGCAGTTGTGAAATCGGCGAGACCTGCAATGGGAAGATATTCGTGATTAAGGTTTGGGTCGGATCTGAGTAGGTCGTCTGCCTATGAATGGGTTAGTGCAAGTTTTCTGCTGATACGGTCCTCGCTCAAGTACCTTCTTCACCACAGGTAACACCCACGGCTTTGCATTGTTATCTCTGTAGGCACCGATACCAAGGTCGACCTTTTGCTCGAACTCATCTCTTCTGAAGGCGGCCATCATACCGAACAGAGGATCCTCTGGAGCGAGAGGCACGGCATCCGCCGCGAAAGACGTCGATTTCTCCATGGAAATGTGCGAGGTGACTTGGTGTAGTCGTTGTTGTGGTGAGGAAGAAGAAGTGGAGGACATGGTAAATCACCTCAGTAGAGTCGAATGTGAATAATCCGGGGAAGAGTGGCCCCTAGATCTGGTGGGAGGTTGTCCCCGCCTATTCTGGCTATTATCGGCGTTTGCTACTGCCTATTCTCGGCTTCCGGTGGGGGATGTCTGTTGCCGGCAAAAGACCTTCCACCAGCAGTCGATGAATTAGAAAATGGACTCGAGAAATAATATCAGTCAGTGAGTGCTAGACGACGAGCATCGAAGGTCGGATGAGATGAACGAGAAGAGGATGACATTGTCGTTATAATGTACCCCAGATGGAGATGGGGTCCATCTTACCGAGGCATCTCGACGACCAATAAACTGCTCGGCAAAAGTAACAACGGTATACACAGGGACCGCGCTCAGATCTGGGACTATGCTTTCTGGGGCCGTGGCACTGCAGAGATTACTCTAAACTCTAGCCGGACCGCAACTCTTCAAAGAATACATGTTGACCGTTTGTGTCATCAGAACACAAGATCCCAAACGACCAAGAAAGCGCAAAAGGCACCTGTCGCGTGGAACAGCATCCTGGCAGTGCTTGGTCTCTCGCTAGCCTTCTTCAGCTCCTTGTTTCCTCGTCCGACGTTTGCGGTCGTCATGTACGAGTCCTGCGTGAGCTGGTCAATCTGAGCGGACTGCAGTTCGATGTTGCTGATCAGTGTCGTGTTCAGGTCGTATATTTCATCGAGCGATCGAGAGACGGCTCTGCATGACATTAGTAACTGCAAAATTTCCTCAATCGTACCACTCTACTGACCTGACTTGACCCAGTTGGTCCTGGTAATGCTTCATCATCTCTTGATTCTCCTCTTGAAACATCTGCAATTGTTCTTGGCTCAGCTGCTCTTCCCAAGCGTCTTGGCCCGCCGTGTCTCTGCCACTGCTTCCAGATGACCCATTGGGCAACGTGCTAGGGTCGAATTTTGAGTACGGTATGTCTTGCCCTCTGCTCTTGAAGAGTACACTCTTGCTCTTTTCTTCCTCCCTTTGGAGCCTTATCAACATCATACCCGATTGAATCTGCGATGCCTCCTCCAGCTTTTTCTGCAGGTACAAGAGTACACCTTCACGATGTATACTGAGCGTCCTGTCCTTCGCCTCTGCTAGGTCTTCTTCGACACTCTTTGCCGTGACCGCTCCTCCTGCAGTCCATCGCGCCAGGCCACCAAATCCGCCCTGCGCTCGCTTCTTCAATGCTACAGCATTATTGGTATCTTGTCGGATCTTCTCCGCTTCTAATATCTGCCTGATCGTCTTGTTGAGTTCCCGCAAGAGTTTTTTCGCCTCTGCATCAATGGAAGCTCGCTCGTTGTCGGTCAGGTGTCGTTGGCCAGCATCTTTCGATTTGCGCTGGGTATCATGACGGTTCTGGCGAGGCGCAGGCGTCGTAGAGAGATACGATGGGCGGATAGCGCGAAGATACGCGTTCAGATCAGCGATCCGGGCATTCTGTGAGTCACGTCAGTCCGCGTGGTGTATTGGGAGACTGGCTGACAAACAATGGTGTATGCCTCCTTGAGGAATTCATCTAGTCTGTCAATCGAGTAGCGGTGAGCGAGCACCGGTGTCGCATTGCGCTGCTTCAATTCGACATTGAAGTCCGGCGTGATATCAGTCATCGCGAGACCATAAAACAGCTTAGACCGTGATCATGTATGGTTTGCAGCCTCCAACACAGACAGCTATCCGATACCGCTACGGAGCGAAGGTTTCCGTCTCTCGTGCCAACCCTCCGGGCCAAAAAGCTTAACCCGACCCGAAAGCCGAACCCGTTATCGTTAAACCCATTTTCTGCGACTACGGACGGGGATAATCTACCGTAGTTTATTTATATGCCCGTTACATCCATTTCTCTAATCTCGAATGTTGAGTATGCAATGTTCCACAAAGCCTTTCGTCCTGTAACGACACTTTTCTTTTCGCAAGACTCTAGTCCATTCGAGCATGACCGAGAATGAAGACTTGAAGGGGTATGAAGTCGCTCAGGCGGCTACAGCGGCTGTAGGTGGCGGCGGAGTCGTGGAAGAAAGCCACGAGGAGATAGTAGTTTCTTCGTCTGGAGAGATTCTCAAGGTAGACTCGGAGGACACATCAAAGAGCGACCACCACGCTTCTCAATCCGGCAGCCATGACGAACATGAACCTCACCAAGAACGCGAGGAAGTGGAAGAAATGGACTATCAACTCCCAGAAGCCCCTCAGGATCTCGAAGCTATCACGACGACGGCAAGCAAAGCCCCTCATTCTATCTTCAGTATGAAGCAAAAACGATTCATCGTGGCCATGGCCGCCTGGGGCGGTTTCTTTTCTGCTGTTTCCGCCAACATCTACTTCCCGGCCCTTAACACACTATCTGCCGACTTCCATGTCTCAGCGACCCTGATCAATCTTACGCTGACGACTTACACCATTTGTCAAGGACTAGCACCGACCTTGGTCGGAGATCTCGCGGATATGGCAGGGAGACGGCCGGCATATATCTTGTGCTTCATTGTCTATATTGGCGCCAACATTGGTCTAGCACTGTGCAAGAACTATGCATCTTTGTTGATTTTGCGATGCCTTCAAAGTACTGGATCTAGCGGCACCATCGCTCTTGGTTCTGGTGTTGTTGCGGACATTGCTACCAGCTCGGAGCGAGGATCTTGGATGGGCTGGAACACGGCCGGACCTATGATCGCACCCGCCATTGGTCCAGTAATTGGAGGTATACTGGCTCAGTTTCTCGGTTGGCGATCTATCTTCTGGTTCCTGGTCATCCTCTCTGCACTGTATCTCAGCTGCCTTCTTCTCGTCTTCCCAGAGACAGGACGTAATGTTGTTGGCAACGGGTCCATACCTCCACAACCATGGAATATGTCCCTGATCAGTCATCTTTCGACCAAAAAAGCGGCCAAAGCAGAGGCTGCCAGAAGACCCAGTCTCCAGCGAACCGTTTCTCAAACTAGCCAACAGCGTCAAGCACAGAAAGAGCTTGCGAATAGGCGCAGACTACGCTGGCCGAACCCGCTTCACACCCTGAAAATCGTAGCTGAGAAAGACGTGGCCCTGCTTCTCTTCTTCAACAGCCTGGTTTACATCGCTTTCTACGACCTCACAGCAAGTAATCCTTACCTCTTTGCGCAAGTGTACGGCTTCAACGATCTTCAGATCGGTCTCTGCTTCATCCCCTATGGAGTCGGCGCAATCATCGCGCCACTGATAAACGGCAGGATGCTCGACTGGAACTTCCGACGTTTAGCGAAGAAGGAGGGTATTTCCATTGACAATAAAAAGGGTATCGACCTGCGAAACTTTCCAATCGAAAAGGCCAGAATCCAGATCACGCTCCCACTAGTCGCACTTGGCGTTGCTGCATACCTCTGTTACGGCTGGGTTATGGAGGTAAACGCACCCCTCGCCGCACCATTGGTCCTGCAATTCCTAATTGGCTTATGCATCACCGGATCGTTCAACACGATGAACGTGCTGCTGGTGGACTTGTATCCTTCTTCACCATCAACTGCCACTGCGGCGAACAATCTCGTCAGATGTCTCATGGGCGCTTGGGGTGCTGCGGCGATCGTGCCCATGATCGAGGGTATGGGGAGAGGATGGGCGTTCACGCTCATTGCCGCCGTCGTGGCTTTGTTCTCCCCGATCTTGCTTGTGCTCCAGAAATACGGACCGACTTGGAGAGAAGAGAGAAGAGTGAAGGCCGAACGTATGAAGGAAGAACAGGCGTTGAAGGAGAAGGAGAAGGTCGAGAGAGAGGAACGTGAACATGAACCTGATAACGAGCATAGGGAGAAACATTCTGCGGGTGCTACATTGCACCGTCAACTTTCACATCATGGATAGATTTAGACATAACGGCCATCATAACGTACCTCTTAATGTCTTGTTCATCACCCGGACCTGTGTCTCCTGGCTGTTTTGTGTTACAGGTCCATATCTCAACCTATTGTGCCGAATACGATAGCCCGAGTGTTGCCTGCAGCATTGTTGTGTTGATTCACTATCGATTGCTCGATTTTCAGGAGCAGATACGTCGTCTTGATGATGAACTCCTCGATCTCGAGGTTGTAGCTGACGGCGACTTCTTCCTCGGACGAGAACAAAATGGGGTTGTCTCGTCGAGCACCCGAGTTTCGGACTCTGAATTTTATGCCAACACTGTTGCCACTATTGTTGACCCAAAGGACACTGGAGTCTTCAGAAGGGTGTATATCATTGGTCACCCTCGGAGCAGCTGATTCAGTGACCTGCTTGGACAACCAGTCTCGAAAGATCCTGATCTGGCCGTCGCTGACGTCGACGAGACTCTGGATGACCGCGCGCCGAGCGGACATCTTCGCCATGTACGATGCTACGCATCGCTGTGAGAACACCTCGTGTGCGTCTATAGATACCTGCTCTACCTCTAACGGACCAGTACCTAGGCGTCGTGTCGGCGGTGCTGAGCTGGGGTGTGTCCGACTTCCTGGGATGTCACCGGGTCTGGTCTGCACCAGCCGTTCTTCTTCCTTCTTGCTAGGAAGAAAGCGCGAGTATCGACTGAAGAGATATGCCAACTTCCCGACCTCATCACCCGGAGGATACTCCAACGCATCTTGAAGACCATCAGTTCCGAGATGAGTACAGTACATTTGACCCGCCGTAAGCCTGTCGCTCGGGTGGTAGCAGTCTAGCATCAGTGTGTGATCGTCAAGGCCGGTGGCCAGAGTGAGTCTATAGTGAAACAGCCGCAAGGCGATTGCATGAAGCCGTCGTGCTGATGGCGTGACTGCAAGGAGATCCTTTGCTGGTAGTTGAGAGAGGATCAGTTCAAGCAGCTACCGGGGTCAGTCATACTACCGTAGGCGTGGGCATTTGAAGCGTGGGCTTACTTCATTCGGCAAGGACAACAGGCCACTGCTCTGTACCGCAAGTCCATCAGCCATGGTTATCTCGTCTTGCGAATGCTACAAAGACATAATGAGGTTGCTATCAATCAATGAGTTGTGTTTGGTCGTTCGGAGCTAGTGCTATCCCCGAATGACGTCGAAATTTGGTCGCGTGCCAAACGCGTCTGCCTGGCTGAGTGAACCTCGACTGACATTTTGACTGGTCTCTGCGTCAAAATTCAGCATGCCACCCACACCAACTTGCACGTCAATATCAGAGGTCAACTTCACGATATGGCAGGGTTGGCGAACTACGTGCGTGACAAGAATCCAGAAGCCAAAAGCAATGTTCACTCGGAAGAAGATATCAAAAAGGTGAAGGAACTCTACATGAATCCGCAGGATCCATTGGGTCATCTTCAACAGCAGCAACCAGCGGAAGAGATCTTGACCACTCACGGCAAGGCTCATCATGAACTCAAGGCTGAGCGTGGTCACGAAGGCTTTCACGTAGATACCTTCGGCACTGAAGCCGGTTCTCTCGATGAGAGTATCCTCGATGACGAAACACCGTTCGACCAAGATCAAAGAGCTCAAACTGTTTCATCTGGAGGACCAGATGAAGCGGATTCACAAACCAGCTCTGAGGACCCTGCTCTTCAACTACAAAATGGTCAAGATCAGTACTCGATTTCGGTTGGCGAACAGGGTGTTCCGGCTCGTTCCCATAATCACTACCTTCAGCATAACGTGACCGAGTCGTACCCTTCGACAACCACCGGTCCTTCCGAGGCTGATCATTCCACGACTTCTGAGGTCCTCCAGCCGCGAGCTGTTGACGATCTCCATGCTGGCTTCAAATTTTATGCAAACCGCCATCGTGGTATACCACAGCAGCATCAGCAAGGATCGGCAGCGGAAATAGCTCTTTCATTGACTCAAATGCCTGTTCGCGGACAAGGACGCGGAGGCATCGGAGGCATACTCCAGAGCTCGAGCCATGCGACTCCAGCGGGCGTGCCGCTTGACAAGACGACGTCGTCGAAGACGCAGTCCACAGCCACCAATCCTGTCAAGACTACTTCCAACATGCAGCCTTCCGACATGGCAGCTCTTAGCATGAAACCTTCGAACATGCGGTTCCTCGGAAAGCAGCCTCTCAACCTCGAGCGTCGTGATGAGTCCCCTCCAGCATACGAGGCAAGCTCCAATAGTGCCGCTATGCGGCCTCATCACTCATCTGCTATCACCCATATCGGCCGCCAATTTGATACGCAAGACCCACCTGACGTCTTCTATGAAGGCAGCGGGGTGCGGACGAGGACATGGAGGGCCGAGCCATTGCAAACGAGTGGCGACGGACAGACACGATCTCCTCCACCAGAGCAGCACTCTCAACCTTCACGAGTCAGTGTGCGTCCAAAGAAAGATAAAAAGCGCCGAGTGACCGTCGAACAAGTCACTGCTGCTTCGCCAGAGCAGCAGCAACAGCAGCCGAACATACAGTCTCCTCCAGAAAGAAGGCTGGACTATGAACCTGACGAACTCATGAAACTCGATTACTCGACTCTTCGCGACCAGCCCTTCGACTTCAGCCCGACCGAAAATCACGACCCATACTCACCGGAGGAGTTCGAAGAGCTGATGTCCAAGCACTTCAATTCCTCACCGGCAGAGCAGAGCAAGTTCTTCGCGACCATGAGGATTGACGAGTGGGAAGACGCGGGCGACTGGCTTTTGTGCCGCGCGACCGACATCATGAAGAGAATGAAGACTGCCAGACGTGAGAAGCGTAAATTGACTCTCGAGATCGAGATGGAGATCGAGGAGAGACACGATGCTGTTGTTCGCAAGAGGAAGCTTACGGATGAGGTTCTTGGTGCTATGAAGAGGAGTGGAGGCCAGGTCCTTGCTTCTACGCCTAGGAAGAGAGGCCCTGGTGAAAAGGCCTGAAGAAGTCCGAAAAAGGTGAGAGGGTGAAGTTGAACAGTCCTTTCAATTCCAGTATCTCAGCAAGGCGTTCTGGGCAGTATTTATGATGGTATGATGACCGATAACTTGCGATGGATCTTGCGGAGGATTTCGACATCCTAGCCTGGTGTTACACAATGGGAACGTTGACGACGAAATGAGTGATGATACGACACGATCTGCTTTCAGCATGCTTAAGATACCCCAGTTAATACTTCATAGCCTTTAGGCTTCAACCAAATTACTAGACATTGATTTCTCCCTCGCTAATTGAGATTGATCCGTCTCCTGGATCTATACACCAGTACTATCAGTCTTGGTTGGCGGCCAGTAACCCCTCTGAGACGATGTTCCTCCTCCTCCAATTACCGGATTCTTTGCTTCGACCGCATTTCGTCTTTTGTCCGTACCTGAGTTCCACGCACCAGCTTCAGGATTGTTCGATTTAATGGATTCTCTTGTCGCAAAAGATGTTCGAGAAAGATCTTGACACCGGTCAAGCACAGGTTGCTATGCTGTTGGCGGCGTTGATGCTCAGACAACTTGGAGCAGGGGTGGCTCTTCGCGCCACCGTCTGCATGTGGATGTGGCACCTCTAAACCTCTGATCACTACACGTGACTTGTATATGTACTCTGCTTACTACAGTATTACCCGAATGGAGTACCGTAGCACGTCCAGCCTCACAAGATCTGAGATGTACATCCATTGGCAGGCACCATCCATTAGTCCCGCTCGTGACTTCTGCTACTCAGCCTCACTGGCCTTCCAGGCTTACACAGCATTGTAATCTGATAGATAGCCTCGTCCACGCACCAAGACGTAATACGAAACAGACAGCATTCGTCCCTGGGTTTGCGTTATAGACAGATTATCGTCCTCAGACTCCTCGACTACGTTCCCTATCCAATCCATGATGTCCTCGTCCGACGCCGTCAGCCAGATCGAGCAGCTCATTAAACAGCCACCAATTGATGCTCGAGAGCGCCGTCGAGTCTACAACGCAGCACGCGAGCTCCTCTACGCAACCGAGTCACAAGCGGACCTGGTACAACGACTACTTTACACTGCAAGTATATACCTACTTACTCATGTTGCTCACCACTGACTTGGTCCAGCCAACACAACTCGTCATTGCGAATGTGGCTGTCAAGTTGGGTGTTTTCAGAACACTGCTTGACGCACCGAAGCAGACTCTTACCATCGATGAGCTGGCGACTACCTGCGGTACTGATGTTGGACTCATGAGTGAGTGTCACATATCAGTCGCCCTGAAAAAAGCTGATTGAGTATAGAGCGTCTTATGCGTGGATTAGCAGCCTTTGGAATGGCCAAGCAAATTGACGAAGAGTCGTTCGCCGCAGTTGCAGCGCTCGAAACGTTGACCATGCCGGGTGTTGAAGCTGGAATTCAAGTCCACATCGACGCGGTCGAGAAAATAAAATTCGACCTACCAAATTACCTGGAGAGAAGAGGATATCAGAACCCAACCGATGCCACGGACTCTCTGGTTCAGGCTCTTTATGGTGCTCCTGCCTGGGAGTGGATGGCGAGACCTGAGAACGCTTCAGTCGGTCGCAACTTTGCCATGTGGATGGGTGCACAGCGGACCGGTCAAGATCCGTGGCTCGATATTTTCCCCGCCGAGCAGTATCTCAGCGATGTGGCGCCGAATGACATTCTGTTCGTCGACGTTGGTGGCAACCGTGGACACCAGGCGCTGGATCTGAAGCAGCGTCATCCGAAGCTGACTGGCAAGGTAGTTGTACAGGACATGGAAGCTATTCTGGAGAATGCCGACAAGGGTGCTATATCGGCTGCCGATATTCAGCTCATGCCTCATGACTTTTTCACGCCTCAGCCTCTTCAGGGAGCTCGATGTTACTATCTGAGGAACATCTTTCATGACCATCCTGACGATCGCTGCCTTCAGATCTTGAAGTCGCTCATGACTGCGATGACCAAGGACTCGTTCATCCTGATCGACGACATGGTCATTCCTGCCGTGGGTGCCAGTTGGCAGTCTGTCCAGCTCGATTGGACCATGATCACTCTGCCTGCGCTCGAAAGAACCTTTAGTGAATGGAAGACATTGATAGAGGAGAGGGCGGGGATGATGATTGAGAAGGTCTGGGTCTACGATGAGGCTACGGCTGAAGGTCTGCTGTTGTGCAGAAAAGTTTGATGCGAGTAGCAGGCTTGCGGTCTAGCGATTGTCCATTTGAGTATTGCTTACCTGGTTTGGTTTGACTCCTTCTTTTTATGGACTAGGACTTCTATCGAAACTTCGATACGCACGCTGAGGCATACGGAACCTCTATGTAGTGGCTGCAAACCCGGTCGATACGAAATCTTGGACAGTTAAGGGTGCCGGGTCGCATCACAGTGTCTGCAATTTCGTGCACTCCTCCTTGATGATGGAATCTTTCCATCGTCACAGTCCGCTCGCAGTCGGACCCAGGTCGTGAAGCATGGTAAAATTGGACTCAGATGTTGTGCCCATCTGTTGCGACGATGCCTTGATCTTGACGAGCCAGAGACGCCAGCACGGCCAACTCCGAGGCGCCAAGACTTGGAGAAACGAAGCGCAACCTCGAAATTTGTGGTCCGCAGATGGACATCACTCGTGACCATCACCATCGATCAATTGCTGCAGATTCTATTCCTCCATCGGAATCCTTGGGCACAGGGAGACGAGGTCTTCACGGTCTGATTCGCAACGATGGATCTACGAAGGACGGCAGAAATGCTGCTCCGAGCACAACCCAGCGTGCTACCATTCCTCGCACCAGCATTCACACGACCCATGACAGCAAGGCCGACGATACTGTCTCGTTTCTCAAACACACCTCGGAAGCAACTCTTCTCCACAACACGGCCCCTGTTCGAAGACGACCGTGACAGCTCGCGCGCCCAGTCAGAATCAAAAGACCCTTTCGCGGACCTCCTCAACTCCACGCTCGACAGAACAAAAGGTGTGCCAACATCGAGCTCGCAACGAACCTCAAGTTTCAAGTCCGCCTCCGCCCAACAAGAGAACCGAGAGTATCGGCCGCCGGGTTTCAATGCGCCGGCCTCACCCAGCAATGTGGGCGCCACACCCACGGCTACTAGAAAGGTCGACACAACAGGGTTCGAAGACTCTTTCAACGACTTACTCAAAGAGTTTGACACTGGTTTCCGAAGGAATAAAAAAGGGTCCGCGGCCACGCAGGGGTTAGGTTCGTCATTAGGAAGCTCCAAATTCGACGTGAAAAACATGTTTGGGCCCACCTTCAATACAAAAGCTGCCGAGCCAGACCCCGTATTACCACTAAGGACAAAACTCGGCCCATCGCTAGGAAGAACGGTCCAGGTCAACGAGGCAAAGGGAGTTGATGTAGGCAGAGCCTTCCGTACGCTCAATATTCTTTGTGCGAGGAACAAAGTTAAAGCAGACTTTCAAACACAAAGGTTTCACGAACGGCCTGGATTGAAGAGGAAGAGGCTGAAGAGTCAGAGGTGGAGAAGGGCTTTCAAGGAGGGATTTAAGGGAATGGTCAGCCAGGTCGTTGCTATGAGGAGGCAGGGTTGGTAGATGTATATATGTATGATTTGCAATGGATGGTATCGCTCATGCTATGGCCTGAGACAACTCATTCGGTGCTTCCGAGCCGGGCTCTGACTTCGCAGCGGCTGAAGTCCCACTGTCCCGACCTGGCGTATAACCCAAAATGCTTCTCCTGGACGTGCTCAGCGAGGGGACTCATGGTAGTTGAATCGAACCGGCACTGCTTGAAGGGATAACGATGTTGACCATTTTCGATCATCACCGAAGGACCTGCTGTTGCATTACAGTGCCGATAGTTGGAACTCGATAGAGGTTTTAGTCAGCTGTCGCGACCAATGACACAGACACGTCCAAGCTAGTGATCCACCTGGCCATGTCGTTCGCCCACGAACCGAGTGGTGGTTCGTTCCGCAGATGACGCCGTGTAGGTGGTGCCGGTAGCTTTCGGTGTCCGGGAAGCTATGACTGACCTGGCCCTCTGTGCTGTGGCTGCAAACATGCATGACTCAGCGATAGCTCTTGCGAGAGTCCTCGACGTCGTCGCGGCAAGATCGCCACATTACCCGTGCGTGTTCACAGCTGGCATGCTGTTACCGCATCCTCAATCTCCTTGATCAAGTCGAGGTTGCTTCTCATTCGCTCACTCCACAGCATCCGCTGTTTGAGCCATTGTGAGTCGCGTGGGCGAGACCATCCTGCACGATGTCGGTATATGTAGGAGGAGTTTTCCAGAGAAAGGGAAAGAAGAAGAATGGAGAAGATTCCAAGTGAAGTGAAGTGAAGAATCGCTGAGAACAATTAAACACGTCACGCACTAGCAATATACCTGTTTTGGAAGGGAAGCTACCACGTATTCACGGTTCCATTCAAATGAACTTGCAAGGTACTCAAGCGTCGACCTCATCTTGACTTACTAAATTCAGTCACAACTCTACATCTCCAATGAGCAAGCCAAACATTCAGCTTGACAGTCAAGATCGCAACAAGATGTAAGACGAGGCATCTCCAGAGCACAAAGGCACAGACACCATTGGCTGTGCTCAGAGCATTGTCGACCTTTATGCTGCTTCCAAATTGGTTCCGGCGGTTTCTTGTTCTCTCAAAATGTCTTCTTGCGAACTACTACTCAACGCGAGCATTAAAAGACGGGCAAGGGTGCAAAGTTACTGACTGTAAGCAAGGCCGACGATGAGGGTAAAGACATCCTCCGGAGCCAAGTCGGCATCGTGGTGCCCAATCTCGAGTTCAGAATCATCGACAAACATGGTTGCCAGTGGAAGGAGGTCGACCAGAACCTTCTGCGGAATTACATCAATGCATTGCTTGATGACAGTACACATCATGCCTTGAAGGACCTCCCCAGAGTTGACTACACCGCCAAACCTCTCGCTGCTCGTATAATCGCTCTTCACAGTCTGCAAATCGTCGATTCCCCGGCTTTTCGAAAGATCGAAGACGACCTGCGTCATGCGGGCTTTTCCATCGGTATACACACGGAAGAATACGATGTATACGAAGAGGGAGCAACTAGACCTCCGTTCTGCGCAGTTCTGCTTGCTGATGCGGGCTTCGGACCAGCAAGACAGATTAGGGGGATCGACTTCTCCCCTGGCTCGGATTATGTTATGGAGCTGTGAATGGCTGATGGATGCAATCTTTTCACGCAGACTCAATGAGAAACAAGCCCACGTGAGTTATCGTTGCTCTGATCTTTCTGCAAGTCACTGATTCTTGATAGACATGGGCAGATTGTTGCAATTCAACCAGCGGGAAAGCAGAGAATGGAGTAAGACAGGACAATCCTGGAAAGGAAGCATATTGCAGGATATAAGTAAAACTCTTACTTCTGCACCAACCTGGCTTCTGCCTTTATAGATTGGAGAATTTTCACTCCCTTGTGTGAAGCCTATCCCTCGCGTACTGCAGTCAAGTGATAATCAGAATACAAGAATCACTTCGGGCAGGACGTGCGTTCAATTCCATGAGAGCCGTGGTGCCCCACATTCGCGGAGAAAAGCTTAATTACATGTAAATTGACTGTTTAGCATGACGTAAGAGTTTGCACGCGCCGTCAACGATTGCTCCATTCACTGACACAGTCCTGTGGATACATGAGCGTCAAGAGTGGTCGTTCTTAATAGAGCGAGTTGAATACACTATACACAAAGCCGCCCAGTATTAGCGCTGGTATACGATACAGAACGCAAGAGACTGCCTCCCACCATATCTTCTCAGCTCACGTTTGGCTGGGCGTTGAGATCAGATATTTCCGTGCGCGCAGGTTGGCGGCTGCAACACTGTCAATGTTAGCTCTTGGTATCGTATGAATATAAAACAAGCTCACTTCGTAGACATGCCTGAACCAAGAAGCCTCGCCCCTTTTCAAAGTTATCCACTTGTTGCAAGTAGCGCAAAGACATTCCCAGCCTCGATTGCTCACGGTCTTACGAACGTTCTGCGGTCGTGAAAGCAGGTCGCCATTGGTGTCGATACCGTGTCGATAGAGCTTGTCGTACCAATACTCGCTATTGCGGAGATCAAGCCATCGACCAGGCTGACACAGACCGCACCATCCTTGTCGAGCAGTTCCTTTGCATCTCGTCCATTGCGGTGTGTATAGATTTGCGGCACAGTCTTGATTCGCTCGCGGTTCAAGGTCATGGGCGTCTGAATTTGAGAATGTAGGGTTTTGTCCTTCAGTCGTTTTCGCTAATGCATAGACTCCTATTGGGAAGTCGATGAAGAAGAGTCCGCCCGTCGCAAGGTCAGCGGTACTGGAAGAGACCGATGAATCAGATGCGCATGGGCTAGGAAGAGGCAGATACTCCTGAGGCTGTGCGGGGCGAACTGGTCGTGGCTCGAACGAGATTCCAGAGGTTGCATCTACGCTGGCTTGCCCTCGGAGCGCCATGGCAACGACGTGTTCGAGTTGCGCAGACTCGGGATTTCCTGTTGTGGCTTCTTGCATATCGACCTCGAGCAGGTGCGGCCAGCAGAAGAACGTTCTCGAGTATTACAATGTCGCAAAAGCACATGCTTCCGACCTTAGACCGCGATGTCCAGACACTTGAACCTATCAGTACACACACCATTTCTTCGGATGTTGTCGTTCCCGGGTTGTGTGCTCATGATAGTATCTTCGCATGAATGACAATGATGTTGAACACTCAGAGGGGGCTAATACGGAAGCAAGGGGGAATGTAGAAATAGCAGTCCGCGGGCCATTATAGCCAATAGAAAAGCAATAAGGTTGGAACGAACGCATGGAGAGGCTCGCATAAGAGATTTTGAAGAATGATACGCTCGTTTATTCACCCGGCGGTGTGGATGCTTTGAGCGTGATATGTATGGTACTGAAACAAGCATTCCTCAGCATTATCCGGACAAAGCAAAGTGTTTCGACGAATGAGCAGCAGAGGAAGCCACCGATGATGAGGCGCTTGGAGGAGCGCAAGGTTATTGCATACATGACCACCGAAAGCTCTTGCATCCTCGAGCTCGCTGCCGTGTTCTTGTGACCAGACTCTAGTGTCTGAGGGGCGTAGACCTGGGAGCAAGACAACTGCCGGTCGCATTCCATGGTGGCAGTTCGTGAAAGGGTCGTGCAAAAGGCATTTAAAAGACGAAACTACTGACGATGTATCGTGAACTGTCGTGCATGCACGATCCCTGCAGAGGACTGGAGTCAACACCGAGCAACCAGACCTGAAGCATGTCCGTGGCCCTGCTCTTGCCAAAGCCGGCACCCGAGTTAGGGCAAGGGCACATCACGCATTTGTAGTTGATGCTGGATGAATTTGGCCACACATTTCCTGACCAGAGCCTGAAATATGAACCGCGGCTGACAGATGTCGAGACAGACAGACAGATCTGTTCGTGGAAGGTTGTAGCGGTACCAGACATGCGAGAAATAAAAATCTCGATAAGTTAAGACTAGGTAGTAAGTGGAGAAAGAGCTTGTCGATGTGGCCTGTCGATGGTGAGCTCATCATGCTCATGTCAATGAAGTGCCCCGATGCGGTCAAGATCGACGCCATGGAACTCGAGATTCGTGCGACAAATCGGTCTGTGCTCAACCATCTTTGCAAGCCTGCAGCGCGACCCATCATCGATAGCATTCTGCCATTCTATCGCTGAAAGAGATCTAAAGAGTGAGAGTATGCTCGTCTGTCTTCCCAGTTTTCTTTACGAAGTTATGAACTGCTCGAAATAGTGGAAAGAGAAATCACGAGAGATTTTACACGATACAGACGCCAAACCCAATCTGCATCAATCGTTCACCAATTCGACCCTCTGCCGGCTCTACCAATCTACGGGAGCAGTCCGCGTGCGTTTAGTGGACAGAGATCCCTGCGAGATCTCGGGACAGCCCCTGCACGCCGGACACCATGATGCGATCGACGACGACGTTCCTGCACAAGATGATGCCTACTCACGCTGGGACCACGTCAATGGCGCTCTCTCTGGCTTTGACCCTCCGCGTAAATTGCAAATGCCACTCGTGTGCTGCTCCAGGCGACGGACTTTTCACTGTTTGTGCACCCTTGACACCATCCAAATCCTATGTTCGCGTGCCTAGATAACCCTCATATCCCATCTTTCTTTTCTTAACGTGTTTCTCGACTCCATCTCGACATCTCGCCACCTACACACTCGTTCGACAGCCATGGCGAACAAGAAGCCATTCATGGGCCTCCGTGGCCCCAAGCTCGGTCTTGCCATCTCACTGGTCGCCGGTCTTTTGTTCGTGTAAGTATCATTCACTGCTTCTTACCCAGATAGGCCTTTACTGACTGTCTTAGTGCTTTTGGTTATGGCCAAGGTGATGTCGGTGGTCTAATCACCGAGGCCCAATTCCGTGCTCGATTCCCTCAGATGGACTACATTGGCCAAATGAATCAGCATAGCGCCATTGTTCAAGGTGCTGTTATTGCAGCATGGAACATTGGATGTTTCGTTTCCGCAATGGCCACCATCTTCCTCGGCGACATCCTCGGTCGCAAGAAAATTCTCATGATCGGTATCGTCACCATGGCCATTGGTAAGATTATTCAATGCTCTTCCTACGGCATCGGTCAATATATTGCTGGCAGAGTTATCGCCGGTATTGGTAATGGCTTCAATGCTTCTACCGTTCCAACATGGCAAGCCGAGACCACCAAGGCTCACAGACGTGGTACCATGCTCATGGTTTCTTCTGGAGCCGCCATTACCCTCGGACTGACTCTGGCTTACTGGATCGACTTTGGACTCGCCTGGGCTCAGCCGAACACTGTGTCATGGCGCTTCCCTATCGCCGCTCAGGTCATTTGGGTCGTGCCTGCCATTATCCTCCTGCCATTCCTTCCCGAGTCACCACGCTGGCTCATCCTGAAGGGTAGAGAACAAGAAGCACTGGAAGTCATCGCCGCGCTCAACGACCAAGAACCTCAAGCTGAAGACGTCCGCCAGGAGTTCCTTCAGATTAAGGATGCTATCATCCAGATGGCTGCCGGTGGTATGGGTTCCGCCTTCAGCCAAGGAGAATACCGCAACCTGCACAGGACTCTTCTCGCGGTCCTCCTCCAGGTCATGCAACAATTCACCGGTATCAACCTCTTCATCCAGTACCTCGCCGAGGTGTTCTACACCCAAGCAGTGCTGAACCAAGGCGGTGGCTGGCTCGCCCGTCTCCTCGCCGGATGCTGCACACTCGTCCTATTTCTGGCCTCCTTCGTCGCCGTCATCGGAATCGATCGCTTCTGGGGCCGTCGTTCGCTCACCATGTTCGGCTCTTCCGGCATGTGTTTGAGCATGATTATTCTGGCAATCATGAAGGCTATCAACACGCGCGCTACGAACGACGCTTTCACCGCCTTCGTCTTCATCTACAGCGCCTTCTTTGCCATCGGCTGGCAAGGCATGTCGTGGCTGTGGGCCGTCGAGCTCACTCCTCTGTCATCCCGTGGTCCAGCCAACGCCATGGCTACAGCCGCCAACTGGCTCGCCAACTTTATCGTCGTCCTCGTCACACCCGTCATGTTTGTCAATATCGGCTACGGCACTTACATCGTCTGGGCCTGCTTCAACTTTGCCATCGTGCCGATCATCTACCTCTTCTACCCAGAAACGGGTTGCCGTTCTTTGGAAGAAGTCGATGTTCTCTTCCACCACGCTTCGCAGACCAAGATGCCTTGGATGACCGTTGTCAAGGTCGCCAACAACGAGCCGCTCTGGTACGGAAAGGACGGCGAGACACCGTTCTTGTACGAGCAGAGCGAGTGGCATCAGAGATTTGCGAGGCTGTCGGCTGACAGTGAGCCCAACTCGTCCGAGACCGGTTACTCGGGCGAGAAGCCTGTCAGTGATGGATCTTACTGAGTGGCTGATGATAATTTTACGATACATTGATGAGCCTAAAAGGTTTTGTTTGACATTGGAGTTGGAAATTCACTAGCATATATATCCGATCATATTGAGAATGTATAATCATGACTTTGATGAATTGTCTTTTGTGCGTGTTGCTTCGACTGCATCTGGTTGGTGTCCGTTTCAGTATAACTGACCGCCCAACCACACCTTTGGTCTTGAAATCCTTATCATGGCCACACTTGGTTTCTGATCACTTTCATTCGTTCATTTCTTCACCATCTCTTCATGATAACAATCAATCCGATATCACCAGCACCGACGAGCCACCTGCCATCATTACTCCAAGCACACTGTCGCGTCAGGAAATTATACTTCGGGACCGTCAGGGTATGATGTGGTGGTATCGGTCTGAACGGGTCACTTGGATCAAACTTGGCGTCGAGAACGGCATTACCTGTTCTCATCGGGCCAGTAGGTACAGGCGTCACCGCAGCAGCTGCATTCGAGTCGTTGTGCGAAACGAGACTCTTGGTGTCTCCATCTGCTTCCAGGCCAGCAGACGCAGACGCAGACCTCTCCTCCGCTTGTGCTTGCGCCTGTGCGTCTCGTGCCAGTGCAGACATGCCCGTCTTCGAGCCTCGTGCCGCGTTACCGCCGCCTCGTCGCTTAGACGAACCGCGCTTCGCCGTCGAGAAATCATGTGCATCTGGTCCTTGTTCGAGTTTTTGCAGGTCCCAGAAGCAGTATTTACTCTTCGAGTTGCTCATTACTAGCATCGGATGGCCTGACAAGCCGTCGAAAAGGCCGAAGCGGATGTAAAAGGGTATTGTATCGGGCATGTCGAAAGTCAGAAGACGCTGGAAGCGGTCGCCAAATGCCGATCGCGTGTATATGTTTGGACCTGGTAGGGGAGGCTCTTTCGGGACTGGGTCGGCCGAGTTGAAGCCGTCGATCTTCCAAAGATGAATGGCATTCTTTCGGTCATGTGCTGATGCAGCGTGGGAGAGTATTAGATCCCCATGGAACCGTACACAGTCCACGTAATCTGAATGAACCTCGATGGAAGAGAACAGAGGATAATGGACTTGAGTCGTCTTATCGGTACCTGCATTGGCGTCCGGCACCGAAGGCACTGCCCAGAGGTTGACCATTGTATCGGAGCCTCCCGAAAGGATATAAGCTCCCTCTTGGTGGAAAGCAACTGTCAAGACATGTTCTTTATGCCCAGCGCCGCCGAAGATGGCTGCACATGAGTGCTTTGAGTATTTCGGGTCTAGATTCCAGAGGCGGAGTGAGTGGTCATTTGAAGCCGAAGCAAGGATTGTGGGCGAAGTTGGAGAGATGGCCAAATCGTTAATGGCCTGTTGTTTTCAGTCAGTCCAACGGAACGATAATGGAGGCATGAGGTGTGTCACTTACACCGCCGTGCCCGCTCAGATTCTGTATAGGTTAGCCGTCACTCATAAGCAACAAGGATGCGGTATCAACTTACGCGTACGAACTGACCAGTGATGACATTGGCAATCTTGATCTTGCTCGATCCTGAACCAGCAAAGCAAATCAGGGGGTCAAGAGTGTCCACTTCCTGAGACCACACTATGCTGTTGAGCGAAATGTTTTCCTGCGGCAGGCTTCAGTCATGGTGACGGTGACGGCGATGACGATGATATGTGATTGTTGTTACCTGAGGATCACGAAAGACTCTGAGGATATCCAGTGGTTCCTTAGTGTCCGGTTTTGGTCTGCATATGAAGACTTCGCGGCCGGCGACGACAGCGAAAACGGCATCGTCCTCTGGCTCGGTGTATGGGTAAAATTTGACGTCGTACACGGCAGCTGCGCGGTGTTAGAGAAGAAAATTTAGGCATACTGTCAACTTGATAACTTACTCTTGTTGTTGTTTATCGGTGAGCCTTTGGAGTATTTGGCGTCAGGGTTCTGGAGAGGTCAGCGTGCGTTCCTGTTTGGTTTGGAGGATTTTGATGAAGTACCACTAGTCTGAACACAGCGTGAATAGACGGAAATGCGCCAGGAGAGTCCACATTGGTATTGGCCTTTGGTGGCATGCTGCGACAAAACGGCTAGCATGCCATACTTGCCTGTAGAAGTGTGCCGGTAATATGCTGTGTAATGAGCTGTTTATCGACACGACTTGATGTATCTGCAAGGCTGTGCTTGAGGCAACAGCTGAGACGTAAGGTATGAGGTACTTAGCAAGAAGCACGGAACATTGTTCTGACGGGTGAGATGGTGAGATCCAGTACGCAAATGACGCCAAACGCGTTCCATACCGCGTCCAAATTACTCACTGGCAGAGAAAATAATACTGCAACAACTTCAGATCTTGCTATAGCTCCCGAAATCCCCATGACTGATGCTTCACATGTAGAAAGGTTATCAGTTATTCACGACCGGGTTACACATCCTTTCAAAAAGTGCTGGACACGGCAAAAGGAGAGCTGCAGTGGAATATAGACGGTACATTCGGCCCTTGAATGGCGGGAAAAGGCGCGCAGATAACAGATTACATGACGATCATTCAACGCAGAGACAGGTGATTCGTTATGGATCACAAACAGAGCAAGGTTGTACTGCATGTGCAATGCAATGCGTGTGGCCATCCATGGATGTTTGTGCGACCATGACTGGATGCCAGCAGAATTCTGTAGTGGACTATACAGGCATGTCTGGAATCGGCAGGTGCAGACGGCGCGTTTGCACATCACACGTCCGGACATCCTTCCGGTGGTATACTTTGCACTTATCACGTTGCAGAATGAATAGCAGGGCACGGTAACAGCCGAAACAGCATCTTCGATGGTGTGCATAAACACAACAGCGAGCCTGTCGTTTAACGTATATGTATGCGCCGTGATAGCAAAGCAGTCGCAGTCGCTGGGAACTTATGCCGTGTTCCGCCTCCGGTTCTTTATTTCCTTACCTATTTCTCGTCGGTCGAGTCGTGCGAGTTGCCGCGTACGACTACACAACGAAGAACGCGAAGTTGAGTCGGTCACTAGCCTGATAGTACACAGAATTAAGCCATCAGTTTTGCTATGGTCGGTGAAGTAGGTCGGGTGTACATCTACAGTATAGCGAGGAGTGGCTCGCGATTGCCATGATGTTCCTCCATGACGTCAACAGTGACTCGCTTGCCAATATGCAGAACCACCAGACCTGCACGAAGACACTCCGTAAGTAGAAGTTATTCTTCGTCCTTGGTCAAAGTAGGCAAATACGACCTGGTGTTTTGCCTACTAACTTAGGCAGGCATGTGAATTTTAACTGAAATAAGCAGTTACTGCGAACTCTGCCAAATGGGCAGTTTTCTTCGGCTTCACAGTCTCACCAGATCAGTAGCACTGTTCGAGCCATTTAGACGCTTTGTCGTGTTTATAGTTATGCGGTCTTTTCGCGATTTCGTCCTTGCGCACTGTGCAATCTATTCTCGTTACAAATTGCCTTGTAAAATCCTCTGCATACCCTTGATCGGCCGGCTGCTGCTCTCCATGTAAAAAGTACGTCAGGCTGACAGTATCGGTGCAGTAAGGCCGGCCGAGCGATGAAGGAGCGTCGTGGATGTTGGACGGGGACGTGGACACGGATTCCAGCTCTTGTCTTATGTTGTAACTGTAACTTCCGTCTTGTTGCACTCGCGTTTGCACTCGGCTGCTTTGTGTCTCGCCCGCATTTTCCGCGCTGCTACCAACAAGTACCATCACTGCCGCCCACAGTTCATCACTACTGACGCTGGATGTACTTCTAGCAATCAGCCGATCTCGAACCAGGGCCATTTTCTCGTTCCCACGTCTTCGCTCCCACTTCACTGCCTCGTTTGCCATTTTTCTGCAAAATTCAAACACCATCGCATCCATCTCCACGACGCACAGGCCCGCATCCCTCTAACAATCCCTCAATTAATCGCGACGACTTCATCCGGTCTCCACCGGTGGCGACATACAGTTCTTGACTTTCATCGCCAAGATCCTCCGTACTCTCTCTCTATTTGCGATCGGAGACATCAGAACTAGTCATCACATCACACAGGCGGTTCCGCCAGCCCACGACCAGCCTCGAGTCCTTGCTTCTCAATGCGCGCTGCCCTCGGAACTCGATAGTGCAAAGCACCACTAACCTGTATCCTTCAAACGTCCGCTCCAGTATGGACCCAAACGCACAATTCCAAACTCCGGCGGTGAACCCGAATGCGAACGACGACCACCACTCACATACCAACGACCTTACATTCATATCCATTCACGGTAAGCCAGCCGTCGGTTCCGACTACTTCGTATGACCCCGCCGACTGACGTGCCTCCCAGACCTCTCACCCGAAGCCCGCATACTCTATTCCTCAGATTCAATTGTCGATGTTCTCGGCTATACCCCAGATGAAGTTGTCGACAAATCAGTGTGGGATTTCTTCCCTCCGGAAGAGTTGCCCTATGCGAAGCGCTTTCACCAAAAGGGCATTGCCATGGATAAAGCAGCCATGCTTGCATACTGCCGGGTCAAGGACAGTCGCGGGGAATGGATCGGTTGTGAGTGTTGTTTCACAATCGTGTACGATGTCATGATTGTGTGTACCAGTATCTACGTGACTGGATCAACGAGTCGGAGTAAGTTCTATCCATACTCTGTCAAACAGACAGCACACCATACTGATACATCTACCTTATCAGAGCGAGCCATGGAAGCACCCCTCATCCGCCGCATATTCTCATCCTCACCTCACGACCCAAGATATCACATGCTTTCGCACATTTCACACAAATTTCGCCAGACCAACAAGCCCGATCCACACGAGCCTCGAGCGGCTCTTTTCCTTAACCGATTCACACGGACTCTGACCATCATGTATGCCACGAGTGGGGTTGAAGACATACTGGGTATATCCGCAGAGACAATGAGAGGAAAAAGTTTCTACTACTGCATAGCGGAGAACTGTTTGCAGGACGCCATCAAGTGCTTGGAGACCGCAAAAGGCAATAATAGTATTGCATATCTTCGATTCTGGTTCAGGGATCCACGGTCTGACGATGAGACGGTCACAAATGGAACGAGTACGACGGCTGACGAGAGCGACGAGGAGATGACCACAGACACGAGTGTGGATCAGGAGATGACTGGAGGGGTACATTTGGGAGAGGATGAAGATCATATCAGAGACCACTCAAGTGGGTCACGGGCGCTTCAGTCAGAGAGCAGCATGGAGATCGACCAATCGAATATGGACCCACAATCAAGGACTTCCTCGGGCGATTCGGGCGATAGTATTAACCCACGCGACACTTACGAATCAATTTTCGGCGAGCCTGCCCACAACCCTAGGAGCTCATCAGCATCTTCGGCCGCTAGTCGAAACATACCATCTCCGGAAACGCCGATAGAAATCGAAGCCGTCATCTCATGCGCATCTGACGGACTTGTCGTATGCTTGCGCAGAGCTCGTCCAATGATTCCACCACCTACACATCGCCCGGCCCGTCCAATGTACGAGAACGGTCTCTTCGCTGCTCCTTGGGCTGAGAACCCAATGATACCATCTCCAGAAAGCCGACCTGCTCAGCCACATGCATCCAACTTCAACCAGCCTCATGCCCCTCAGAATGCTCATAGGCAACCCAAGGTCGGTGGTCCAAGCAGTCAGGACTTCATGTCTGTCATTAGAGAACAGGCCATCTTTGCTTGGGCTTTGACTGGAATCAATGGTACCTTGCACAAATACGGGTCTGGCACTCCAATGGGCGAGAGTATTCCCCAGCCTCTGAAAATCTGGAAGAATGATGACTCATCTACTGATGGTTCCGTCAAAGACGTCAATTACGCCCGTACTGACTCTGCATCATCCGGAGTCGACGGCCTCGCCAAGCCCGACAGTTACTCACCCACATCCAAGGCTTTTGGTAATGACCACCGAAAGCTTTTCGGCGACCCAGGAATCTCGAGTCAGCGTCCCAGCAGCGCTTACAAGGGAAACGGATACGATTCGAGCCGTTCATGAGTATGGTGGGATGGGCTCGAGGTTGCCCATACACACACATACACACACCTACCACACCATTCTTCATTTCCTCGCGCAGGGCGCCTTTTTGTGGTCTAGACCAGGACTGACGTCCTGGCTTTGTATCGATCCATATTTCTCAGCTCACGGCGTTGAAGGAGGACGCATACACATATACCCATTCAGATAAGGGCGTCGAGGATTGCGATGACGACGGAATCGTCATGTTATCAGAGTCAACATGCTGGTCATGGCAAAGCATCATATTGGAGCAAAGGTATCATCACACTTTTGGCAGAAGCGGCATGCAGTCGCGTATGAGAAACGATAGTCTATGCATTGGAATGGGAGAACGTAGTGAAGGTTTGACGGCGGCCTTGCGGTTGCATTGGTCAATGTCGCTTCCTGTATGGATATGCATTAGTTTCGCAACACATCAATCAGTCGCTCCGGCGCGTTAATGCACGACAGTCGGATATTCGCTCTGTATTTTTTCATGCCCGTGGTACCAACAAGGTGTCAGTCGTTCCTATGGCGGAGCAGTAGCACAACATGGTGCTCAAGCTGAAACGCTGTTGGCTGTCGCAAACTCGGCTCCGAACTCTTTCTCTAGCTCCACGCCGAGCGAGCTCAACCTCGACCTCCTTTAATATCGGACCGTCAGCCCTAGACCTGCAGAGCTCCGCTACCTCTATATTAAACCAACACTTTCAGGAGGATGATCGTCGCAGGTTTGAAGATCATGGATTGCCTAACTCAGGTAAGTGGGCGGTGCACGTTCTACCGCCCGGTGCCTACAGTACATGATGCATGCAGATACTATTGGAGCCTCGCAGCAATGCGCTTCAATGGTTTGCTCTGCCTCCACCATTACACCGAATCATTCTTTCGTCAAAGACATATATAAACCATCTTCAGCATACCTGGAATGACCGACACAGCATTGTCATCAATTCTCAGGTCTACTCGGATCTGTTTCAGCCGTTGACGCTACACCTGCTCCCTCCTCGACCTCGAGACCTGAACACTTCCAATCTCGGTCTCGAGATACTATCGCAAGGATGAAGTCTCTTACTTGTGCATCGCTGCTGCTTGCAGCCATCCATGTCCAAGCCGCTTCGGCCAAGATTGCTCTGGCGCATTTCATGGTGCAGGAGTCATACGCCTATACCGTAGATGAATGGAAACTCGACATCGCCGCAGCTCAGCAGATCGGGCTGGATGGATTCGCCTTGAACTGGATTCCTCCTGATTGTAACTCTCCAGGAGACACATCAGTCCAATGGCAGATCGGGCAAATCCGAAACGCGTATGCCGCCGCAAATACCATCAGCAACCCTCCCTTCTACCTCATGCACTCATTCGATATGAGCTACTTTAGCTGTGAGACAGGCCTTAACTGGAACCAGACTTTCATGGTCAAAATGATCAATGAACTTGGCTCGCAGACGTCTCAGCTCAAGTGGAATGGCAGCGCACTTGTGTCGACTTTTGATGGAGAAACGGGTCCGCCTTATGGCGTTCAGTTCTTCCAAGGACTGAAGAGCCTTGTCCCCAACGCCTCCTTCGCTCCAGCTTTCGACGGCTTCTCGATAGGAGCACGAGGCTCCAACGGTACTGTCCAAGCCAATTCACTCGTCCAACAATACCCTGCCAATGCTATTGACGGCTTTCTCAACTGTATTGTAACACATCCCATCTGTGATTTACTCTCACTGACTTGATTCAGGGGACTGTTGGCCGGATGATGGCAACAACAAAACCGCTGACATAGACATCGCTTTCCAAACCGCTCTGAAAGACGCGGATCGCCCTGGGCCGTACATCATGGCCGTCTCTCCATGGCAGTTCAAGAACGTCAACAGTAGTGACGGGTCATTTCTTGCTTACAGTGACACTTTGTTTGATTACCGCTTCCAACAGCTTGTCAATGGCACCATCAACCCAGACATGATCGAGTTGCTGACTTGGAACGACTACGGAGAGTCACACTACCTTCGAAAGCTTCCTAGCGAAGTTGAGTCAGCCCCAGACTACATCATTTACGCGAACGGCATGGAGAACTACGTACAGGGTTTCAATCACAATCCCTGGAGAATCATGGCCAAGTACTACATTACCTGGTGGAAGACTGGCAAGCCAGGAATCAACCAAGATCAAGTCGTCTATTGGTATCGGGTCCACCCTGCCGCTGCGACCTGCTCCGAGCAACCCTATCTTACAATCTCCGGAACTCAGTACCCCGTTGATGCCGTCTTTGCTTGGGCTTTGGTCCAATCACCAGCGACAATCGAAATCGACGTGGGCTCGAACAAGAACTGGACCTTTACCGCCGATGCCTCTGGACCGGTGCTTAACATGGTTCCGTTCCCCAAGACAATTCCTGCGGCCGGTATCACGCCGAGCGTCAGGATTGTGAGGAATGGCAACGTTGTGCAACAAAGTTCCGGCAGTCTTCCGATCAATGCCACCTGTGATTGGTACAACTTTAACCCTGTTGTAAATCTCGCAGGTACGGGAGTGAACGCATAGATGTGGAGCTCGGCATGAAATTGGGTCATGGTTCACTATCTTCACTTGCTTGAGATAGGAGAGACATACACTTCAATTTATGAAAGCACGTAGTGAGCGTTGCTTTATTTACGAAAACATACAGAGACCAATGGAATACGATAGCTGCTTCGGTAATCAGACCGCCGTCTATACTTTTTGGGGGAGAACGTGAGGTGCGATCAGCCAAGTGAGTTTGTGTTCACTAGGAAGGTGCAGACGTAGGTGAAAAAGCTACCTTAGGCAGCAGCTTCTATCACACACGATGTCACGCGATTTCGCTTCGATTGCTTGCTTCACTCTTCCAGCCCACCTCATTTCATTTCCTCTTCACAGAAGCTCTGACATACAAACACACCGAGGACGGACTGAAGACTATCGGTCCAGCGTTAGCTGTCTCAACTTCACTGCCTGAGCTGGTATCCTGACTCCCTCATGAGCACGTTTACTACCATCGGTCGTCCAGCAACCGTCTATTGGTCGACGCCAACAGCATTCAAGCCTCTCGTCATCCATCATGGGCCTCACAGACCTACCTAACGAGCTGATAGAGCGCATCGCTCAGAAGCTGCACAGAAAACGCGACATCGCTAACCTCTGCTTGACGTGCAAAGACACGCATGCTCAGGCGACGCGTGTTTTGTATCGCTCAGTCGAATTCGGCTCCTCACACAAGGACCGTGAACTCATCGATCGGCTCTTTGAGTCGAAGTCATCGTCCGTCAAGGCTGTCACTTTTCTCGATGTGTGTAGCCGCGATCCGTGTGGCCGCACGGAGATCGATGAGTTTGTTATATATTTGGTCGGAAAATGCGTACCTGGTGGACTTCTTCGGCTCAAGTCGCTCAGCTACATCCGTCAACGCGATGAATATGACGAATATGACGGGTACGGCGATAGAGATTTTATGGCATTCGGCGAACTTCTGAGGTGCTGCGAGCCCCTAACGCTGGAGCATGTCTTTTTCAGGAATGATATGCTGCATACGCGCAGCTGGCCAAGTCTCTTCCATGCAATCACGTCTCGAGGGACCAATCTACGCTTTCTCGAGGTAGGCGGTGCAATACTTGCGGAAGACCTCCGTGCAGACGACGCTGACGCAGTCGCTGCTGTTGCACAAGAGCTTCGAGGACTCGAGGAAGTAGTCCTTCCTTTTTATCTCGACCTGTCAATTATGACTCCAGAGAACGGCAAGTTGGGCGATTATGGTCATGTGATCCTCAGCTTTGTCACACTGCCAAACATAAGGGCGATCCGGTTCTCCACGCCAATGATAGCCTTTTTTCCCATCACAGCTGAGCGACGGGAATGGCCCGAAGATGAGTGCACAGATCAGGCCGAGGAAGTCATGTCAGAGCTTGCAAGTCACCTCACAAGAGCCGCTGCTGTCCATCGTGGAAAGGACACGAATGTGCCTTTGATCGGGTTTGGAGACGCATCGGGCGCGACCGCATATACGGAACTCGGTTGTGTAAGCTGGAATGAACCACTCTACTTCCAGTATTTGGGAGGTCAGAAGGACGAAAACGACAGCTGGACAAGAAGATGGTACCCGCAGGAGGAGGAGAACAGAAGGGACTTCGCCATCTTTGTGCCGGACTGTGAAAGGTACAAGAGGTAGGAGTTACTGGCTGATTACGACTAGATCGTGGCTACTGTGGTAGTTCTGACTCAGCAAATAACGAGGCGTAATATACATCAAAGGCATCACCATTTGGCCTCTTTGAAACTTATCATAGCTCGCCTACACCTGACATCACTGCTTCTCCGTGCGGATGCAAGCAGACCAGTCGCCCTGTTGGCCCAGCTCAAGGGCCAGCATTGATTGTATGCAAAGTCCAATCACTGACCACCACCTTCATGCGGTTGACCACCTCCCATTTCCGAAGTATCGAACCCAAAATTGGGCATACCACCCAGACCGCCCAGACCAATATCAGCCCAATCCCACTCGAGCGTCATGGGCATCTGCCATAGATCCTGCGGCACGAACGGCTGCTGAAATCCACCCATATCGAACTCACCATTACCGAAACTCTGCATGCCGGCGCCGGGCATATTAAATTGGCCGGCGCCTGTGAAGTCTTGGGGTGAGAAATCTTGCGTCGTCGTGCCGAAGTTGGGTGCGCCTTGCATGTCCATCCATGGTTGCGTGGGCACGCCGGTGTTCGGGTTGAATGTGTGAGCTGCGGCGTTTTGTTGGGGGTTCATTACTGGCTGTTGTGAAGGTACCTCTTGCGGCAGGATCGATGGCGAATTACTGTACGGAGACCGGCCCATGGAGTCTCGATGCCGTGGTGAAGTAATTGGAGGCCTGAAGCTAGCCTGTGCTTCCATTTGTTGCTGCTCGATGCTCTTCGCTTCCTCCTCCTTTGTAGCTCTGCGTTTCCTGTTGCCCTTCAGCTCCTTTTCTGCTTTCTCTAATGCAACTCTGCCGATGCGCTCGAATTCGGAGCAGATGTGCAGCATTCGCTTGAAGTGTGCTAACGATTCGCGGTCTTCGGAAGACAGAGTGGTGAGGAACTCAACGACAGATTTCATCAGCTTGAGATCTGATCGCGCGCGCGCATCCTGAGGATTCTGAAGAATGTTGGCGAATAGTGTCACGAGAGCAGATATTGGATAATACAAGATTAGCCTGTCACAGTCAGCTTGGTCGTCTTCTCGAGTGGAGGAATGCATTTAACATACCATACGCATGCATAATCACCATGAGGAATCCATTTGAGCAGCGATATCGATGTTCTGGCAGCATTGACGCATAGTGCAGCAGACATAAAGACTCGGGGATTGAGTGGTCGAGCATTCAATCCAGCGATGGCGTAATTCGACAGGCGTGATGTCCAGTATCCGTGATGTACCGACATGCGGTGAATGGTGGTCAAGCAGTTGTAGTAAGCGAAATGAAAGACCACAATGTGCAATACAAGCGGCGTATGTCCGAGATTAATCTCTTGTTCTGGCCTGAAAGCTGGCGGTATCGAATCTTTCCATTGTTCGAGCTCCTGATCCAGTTCTCCGATTGTGTTCAGAAGTTCTCCGTCTGATTGACGAGACGCTTTGACAGAGTATAATCGCTTGTAAACCTTGCTCTGTATTTGCGCAAAGACACACATGGTTCTCAGAAGGTTGAACTTGGATCCGTCTGGTGCGACCACATTACCGACATTGTCGGGCGGGTCTTCACTTGGCAGATCGGTATTCATATCGTCATCGTCCTGTACCGGGGGCCTTCCGGATCGGAGACAGATGTCTTTGTCCATGATATATGCGATCCAGAACACACGTTTTCGTTGCTCGGTCTCGACTTCGTTCAGATGAAAGTCAGCACCACGTTTGTGTAGACCAATACTATGGGCTAGTCGAATCGCTGCAGAGACCAGGAAGAATGGAGGGTGAGGATTGGGTGTTCCCTGAAGGAAGAGTGACTGATAGATGTCAGCATGAGTCAATCAAATAGCGGATCGTATTCGTTACCATTCCGAGCAATGCTTGTACACTCAACAAGTCGTTGTTTCGCATTGTAAGCTCTGTCTGGACAGCCATGGCGTTCTTGAGATACAGCCACGCAAGTTCGTCTTCTTCTTGTGGAGACACATTGCTCATGACTCGGATACGGTGAGCGAGGGCAAGAGCGACGTTTAACGAAGCCCACCAGCCAGATCCTTGATAGGGCTCGAGAGAATAATGCTTGTGAACTAAATGCATGAATGTTGGTTCGTGAAAGAGTGGAAACATGGTGTTGAGATTCTCAAAATAATCCTTGAGGAGAGAAAGGGCTTCATGCTTGGGTGGAAGTGGCTGATATGTTCGTCGATTGAAGATGTCGTTGAAGATTTCTGGTTTCCATGTATTCCAGTGGGTGTCGCCTGAAGACACGTTGTGGAAGATGTCCTGGAAAGAGCCATCTCCGGTTTTTTCGCTGACCCATTTAATGCCTTTAGGTGAGAAGATGGAGAAGCCGGAAGAAGAGCCTGCGCAAGATTAGCCACCTCCAGAACAACATACATGTGTGCTTACCAATGTATCGTGTCTCGCCAACGTTGTTGGTAATCAGCGAACACATCTGATCCGCCAAAGCTTCCACATCCTTTTCCTTACGCTTCTCACCAGGTTGCGCGTTTGCCGGTGTCGGTGCTTCGTTACTCTGAGGGCTTGTAACAATCGCCTGCTGAGGTGTACCCAATTGCGCTGGCGTCTCGGGCCTGATGCCGGGTGTCCCGCCCTCGGAGACAGATGCTCGCGCGCTCCCTGACGCAGCCATGCGATCCGCCAAACGCTTTTCCAGAGTACCAAGATCAGTTCGCCCGTCGTCTTCCGCGAGAAGTCCAGACATTCGAAGCAGTGTCTCCATCCGTCCTAGTCGGTTCTCCAATCCTTCAATGTACTTGGCACCTTTGGGCGGTTGCCTCTTCTTCTCGACCTGAGTAAAGATGCATTCGGTTTTGTAGTTCTCACAATGCGAACACCTCGGCATCTTGCCATCGCACTTGATTTTCTTCTTGCGACACATATCACAGGCTCGCGCTATCCTTCTTCTTTTCGCATCTCCTTGATCATCACCTCCTTGATCATCGCCTGCATCGAATCCATAGTTGTTGTAGTCGTCAGGGAGAAATGCATCACTGTATCCGTTGCCGATTGGCGAATTGTCGCTCGGGAGGGCACCGAATATCTGAGGTGGAGGATTCGCAATTGATGGAGTTCGCCCAACCATTGGGAGGCCGGTGTATGGCGGGTTCATGATCGCGTTCGGACCCCTCCCTCGTTTGATGGTAGACGAAGTTTGAAGGTGCAGTTTCAGAGTGGCATCGTTCTTCGCTTGGATCACTAATGCACCGTCAAGTGGTCGCGTGGAGTTGCAAAGAATAATTTTCTATCATGCTATTGTGCGAACGGTAATAGGGAGAAGCGCGTCACAAAAGTAGCGATGATGGCTGGGCGCATTAGAAATCAACAGCGAGTAGTGGAGGAAGCAGGTCAAGTTATACGGCGTTGTACGAGACCTGGAGACTTCGGTCAAACAACCACGCTCCTTCCAGGCCCCGGCGAACGGACGGCGGCGTCGGTTAACCCCGACTGATCAAACCGGTGGAGGAAGGTGCGACCCTGAGCGCAGTTAAGGACTCTTAACGCCTTAAGAGCCTCAAAAACTCTAAAATTATCCAATACAGCACAAGCAAATACCTGTGCCAACCGCTCGACCGCTTCAACTCGGATACACTGCCAATCCAAGAAGTCCTCGCGAGTAAAATTTTTGCAAGCATTACATCAAGGATTTTGAGAATGGGCCGAGGAGGTGGAGCAGCAAGAGGCCCTCCAAGTAGGGAAGTTCAAGTATCGAAGAAGCTCAGTTGGCTGCTCAGACACAACGCTGAGAAAGAAGGACTCAAGTTGGGTCCCGGAGGTTACATTAATTTGAAGGACGTGGTAGGTCTATCCCTTTCCATGAGTAGTTGATTTATTTGTCAATCTCCTTTTTCTCCTCCTTCATGTCCGCATCTCAAGTCCGACCGGAAACAATCGGTTAAGCGTTCGGTCTAGCACTACCTCAGTCTAGAGCATCCTGAGTTACCAGCGAGGTCTACTTGAACCTATCAACTGACTGGTCAACCCTAGCTCAACAACCGCAACCTCAAGGGCATCAAGGTCACATTCGCCGAGGTTCGCGAGATAGTCTCCACAAACGATAAACAACGGTTCTCCCTTATTCCAGTATCAGCAGCACCAGATCCGTCAAGAAGCGCAGAAGTGCCGGTGGACGATGCAGCAACCGCAGCACTCACCGAGTCCACTTCTGATGACCCGGCGGACTACCTGATCCGCGCGAACCAAGGCCACAGCATTGCTGTTGAGAACGAAGGTCTCCTGACCCCGATCACTTCAGACAACCTCCCGACGGTGGTTGTACATGGCACGACTCATGGCGCTTGGCCGCTGATCGTGTCTTCTGGAGGTCTGAAACGAATGGCAAGGACACATGTGCACTTCGCCTCAGGACTACCTTCTGGTATGAAATCCATGGCAGAGTCGAATGCCGGTGATGAGCAGACTGCGTCTGCACCTGTGACATCCGGCATGCGCAATTCCTCGTCTGTGCTTGTCTACATCGATATCAAGAAGGCGATGGAAGGCGGACTGAAGTTTTGGAAAAGCGAAAACGGGGTGATCCTTTCCGAGGGTGACTCGGACGGTCTCATCAAGATGGAGTACTTCGAGCGCGTGGAAGATCGAAGCAGTGATGTGGGCGTGCTTGTTGAAGGTGGAAAGGTCGTCAAGGAATTTCCTGAAGAGTGGAAGAGCAAGGGTACGGGAAGGAGAGGTGGCAGGGGCTTCGGAAAGGGCTGAATAACGAATGTCAAGAAGTGTATACATTGTGAAGCGTAGTAATAAGAGGTACGCTGACTCACGAGAACATGATGAAACAGATGCATCTATTCAAGGAAGCCTAACAAGCGCTCTGTTCATAGGTCCAACTTGTGTCGTACGTAAATCGACCGAGATAAGTATCGTCCGTCTATATGCACCTGTATATTGTAAACATGTTCAAGAAAGAAGTCTAAAGACATCTAACGGGTGATGACGACTGGTCATACCAGTCCCCACAACGGGCGTGGCATATCAACCTTGGAAGGAGATCTTGCCGGCTCCTTCAAGCCGACATAGGCTTCTCTTCGCGCAGGGTCACCAGTAGTGACAGACCAGGTCTCGAGACCATAGTATGTAGCGATTGAGTGTACAAGCCACCGTCTGTGGTGAATCAGTGCCAGCACCATTATATGGACAGGGGGAACATACCCGAAAGCAGCGCTAGAGTCTCCAACGGAGCTCTCAAACACCATCTTCTCTCTTTTCAGATCGCTGATCGTCCTCTCCCTCTTCTTCTCGTCGCTCATGGCACCGTCTCTGCCAACGAAGACGATCTCCTCGTCGCTGTCGCTCTCAAGCGCATTCTCGAACTCGTCATCCTCAAATGCCTTCAGTCTCTCCTCCCATGCGCCAACGAAACTTCTAATTTCGTTCTCGAGGTCCTGCAGCATGTTCCTTGCGCCCCGGCTCTTCTTCAGTTTGGCCTTCAGCTCCGCAGGAATACGCGCAGCCTCCTGCTCCTCCTTTGTTCCATGAGTTCTCGCATCTCCAGTTCTTCCGAATTGGGTCTTCTTAATCTCCTGCTTCGCCTTTGCAGCCGACGTAGCTTTGAACTCGGCATCCCAGAGCGGGGCCAGGAAATAGGGTACAGCGGCTACCGGGTAGGTTGGGCGCACTTCCCAATCGGAGGGAAGAGGAGGTTGGGCATGAGGATTGTTGAGAAGACGGTCGTTCTCCCATCGCTGGCGACGGCGGGAACCTTCCTTTCCTTTGAGCAGGAGTTCGCGTCGGCGGAGACTATCACGCTGTATCGAAGACCGTCGGCGGTAGACAGTATGTACGCGCTCGCGCTTCTCGGCTACCGGGGCCGATGTCCGTACGGGCTCCTTTGGTACGGCGTTCGAGTCGAGAGGGATTTCGAGAACCTCAGCTTGGCCACGAGGAGATGGAGAAGATATGGTCGCAGCAGCAAGAGCATGCGCTGCCTGCTCGACTGTCCAGGCCTCAATGTCGATAGCGGGGGTGACTTCGACGCCACTTGCGACGGCATTGGTCTCGAAAGCCATGATTGCGATGGTAGTGAATGAAGCGCCGGTGTTAGCAGTGAAAGAAGAACGAGAAAGGAGGAAAAAAACGCGCAACGAGCCGCTGTTCTATATGAGGCTTAACAGATGTTGGAAGAGGAGTCAGGAGGGAGAGGCAGCAGATGGGTCAATGGAGTCATCACCGGATAAGGCCAACTGCGGGTGCGATATGCAACGGATCGATCCGACAGCCTATCAGAACCGCCGAACCGACCATCCATCGCCGAGCCTCATCGCTTAATGGTCGCCAGGCCATGCTCACATGATGAGGTACAGAACAGGCACCATGGGTTGCAATAACAAGCTGAAAGTAGGAGAGTCCTGAAATACTGCTTTCAATCTTCAATCCTTCAACTGTGCCGAAATGAGATGAGTAATCATACCTTGTGGAGATTCGACCAGCGCATTGTACATGCTAAATTGCGCTTTGTTCAGCGTATCCGGATCATCGTCAGCCTTTCAAAACTTGGAAGGCTTAGATGCAGATTGATTGAAACCCATTGGAAGCAGTCATATATCCTGCTTGACCGATCATGGTCTCTTCGAACGTAGCAGCAGAAGAGTCATCCCCCGCAGAGTACCTGTGCTCCAGCGAGTTGCGAATCGTGATTCCGCGCTTGGAAGTTCAATTCCTTGGCAAGTGACGGAAGCGGCCCGCATTTCACCGACGCCGCAAATCCACACCAAAACGCTGCAAAATTGCAGATTATCAACTTCAGCCATTGGAACAAAATTGACTCTTCTTGCGTGCAAAACGATCGATCATCATGGGACTCGAACCCACAACCTTCCGCTTAGGAGGCGGACGCGCTACCATTGCGCCAAACAACCATTTTGAAGCTTTCGACAGTTTAGGAAATTAATATCGCTCGCCGCTTGGGGTGCCTCCCTAATTGGACCGGAGAGGCTTCAATCGCTGCGTTCCCCTTGTCGCCATCAACATACCTCTGCGTGCTGAATACCATGTCTGTTGACTGTCAACACTCGAAGGTAACTATAAGTCGAGGAATGAGGCTGCCGCTCCTGTTCGAACCCCAGCTTTACATGTAGATAGGTATCAATATGATGCCTACTCATACACACAGCACGCAGTTCGCGGTATCAGAAGTACAGTCATATACGGCATAGACATTATACAGATTCAATCCCTCTTTGGGACTGCGTACCCATTTGAGCCACCACCAATGCCGTATCCATAACCACCCAACCTGCCACCGCCCTCGACCGCGGCCATCCTCTCCTTTCCATGACTCCTCAATCTTCTAGGCAACTCAATACCTCTGAAGTATGCAAGACACACCGCAGCCGTGCCGCCGATACTGAGCAGGCAGTAGATCAACGTGCTCATGTAGACATGTCCTCCCATTCCCGTCCATCCACTCGGTAACTGCGTGTTCGGGTACCATCGCACTGAGAACTGCAAGGGCAGCGCATCTCCAACAATAATCCTTGTCGCAGAGGCAGAGGTCGAGATACTGTACGCCGTGCCCGCCGCAATGACACCCGGGTCCGTGGCCTTGGGCGCCGCGTGTAATAATACATTCAGATGCGACGAGACGTGCAAGTGGCTCAATTGCAGCGACCCCGTGAGCGCGATGACGAGCGGTATGTAATCGATTCCTGGCGCGCCTTGTCCTTGGTCCGCGCTCGCTGTTTCTATTGTTGATGTCGTAGGGGGGAGTGGTCGAGATGGAATACGGCAGGTGAAAGGCGAGTCATTGTGGACGTAGTACTCGAGGAGGTGGAAGAAGTCGTCGGTGATGAAATCGATAGTACAATTCTGCGACACCTCGCTGCCAAAGTAGAACTCGAGAGGACGACCTGTTTCGTTACAGGTTGGAAAAGGAATGTACTGGAGCTGGCCGGTTGAGGTCGTGACGTGGTCGCCTTCGCTGTAGTCTTGTCAGTAACTTGAAGTACAGACTTGAGAAGTCGGTGTTGTCTTACGCTGTTCGGTTCAAGCAGGTGACTGGAATCGCATCGCCAAGTTTATACGACGACGACTTCTCGAGAAGTGGCTCCTGTGTGCTTACGGCCGCGGCCAGCGCGGTGTAGAATGCAACCAGTAATCGAATGGTCAATGACAGTGTGACTGAGGAGCGAGCCATGCTGACAACGATGTATGTACAAATAGATGGCCGCCAGAAAGAAAGAGAGCGTGTCTAGGAAAATATGGTTTCAGTGAGCTCATCACATGGCGGACATGTGGCTTCTCCATTCTGGATCGGCCCCAAACGAACGCTTGGTCAGTGCAAGATCAGATCTGGATCTGGATCTGTTGCACGTTGAACAGCGATGAACTGTTTTGCTTCGTAGAGATTAATCTTACACTAATGAGTCGCCAGAGATCAGGAATGCAAAGATGAAGCAGAGTGCATCGAATCTCTCAATCTACCAAATGAAGGGGTATCTACGATGACCAGAAACGCCAAACCACGCAAGCACCAAATACAATCAAATCAGATCACGGCAAGACCAAAAAATCAATCACCACTTATCTCCGCCACTCTCAAACCCTTCGTCGAAGCCATCATCCGAATCTCCATACTCTTCTCCGACTTCTTCGAATCCGTCAGCCGTCTCCTCCTCGACGCTGAATTTTGTCCCCAGAGCCTGCTGACCCTGTCTGATAAGGTCCTGTATTTGAGAACTCATCTTCTTCATCGCTTTATCCGCATCTCTGTCACGCTTTTCGTTTCGCTTAAGGTACTTTTGTGCTTCAGGTGTGAGACTCTCATTCTCGGCCATTCCGTCGATGCTGATTCTCGCGTTTGGCGATCGAGCTTTCAGATTCGTCATCGATGGGCGGTGGAGAGTGCGGGATGGGGATCGATTGTGGGCGTTTGATGTGCGGCGGGAGTGAACCGGCTGTGTGAACGACCTTGGTGATCCTGTTGCCGTCGTGATAGCTGTGCATGACATCTTGCGTCTAGATACAGGTGCGAGAGAAGTCCGAGGGCTTGGTCTTGAGGCTGCCGTTACGAATTCGCCTACTGCGGCGCTCAGTAGCGACGAAGATGTCTTACGAGTACTCAGTCGTGTAGAGTCTTCATCCCGGGTCTGCAGATCGGTATCAACAACGACCCACCCTGCAGCGTTGTCGACCTGTCTTCGTTTTGCTGGACGAAGAGGTGTATTATCCTGTTCAAAGTCTCCCAGAAAACCGTCATCCGGGAAATGTCCAGGTACCGGTGTTGTTGACTGTTGAGAGACACAGATGTTTGGCGACGCGGAGAAATCTTGGTTGTAGCCTTGTCCACCACCAGCGTAGAATCCAGAGAACACGGTCTCGCGACAAAAGTCAAACATTTTTCCTGCTGCAGCAGTTACAAGGCTGAAAGCGAGAGAGGTCCAGCGTGGTGCTGGTGGAGACTCGAGAGGCATGCGACCGACACCGTTCCGCTCTTTCGCCAGGACTTCATATGAGCTCAATTGTTCTACACTGTCAACAGGTCTACCAGTGCGGAAGTAAGTCATGTCAGCGTCGCTTTGCAGACCTGATCTTGTTGCCGCTGCGATAGAAGGGGTGTCAAAGCCTCCATCGAGTTGATAACGCTCGTTCGCAAGAGGTGCTGGGGTCGCGATATTAGCAGTCGAGGTATCTAACCAGCTTCCAGTGTCCGGAGTCAACCACGAATTTCTTTTGGAGACTTGCACAGGTCGAGGGTACGGTCGTGTGTGCTTTCTCGCATTGTCAGACAAGAAACCGCTGGATGAGGATGATCCTGGAGTTACGGGCGGCGGTTGGAAGACATTGTAGGTGTGCTGGTCCTTCGAGAAGCTGTTATCGAAATGGAACAAAATTCGTGGCTCTGCTGCCGCCATCTTGCAAGTCCGTAGCCGAGTTGCGGTGCAGTGCTTTAGTCTCTCGACTCGAGCGGAGGTGTAGATGTGATGAAGTCGGCGTAGTGTGTAGTCGCGACTTGTTTAATCCTTAGTAGGGATTAGGCAGCTGTTGGAGAAGCACGTGGGGATGCGGGGTTCTGAGGCAGTCGTGCTTGCCCTTTGTCTTATGATTGCCGCATCGAAGAATTTATGTGTGCGACTTCGATGTCTTTGATTCGCCCAAATAAAGATGAGCAAGTTTCGACAAACATCTCGGCGCGAACACTCGAAATCAATCACGCATTATTGCCTCTGACACGTTCTCATCCTTGCATCACGGCTTTCTTCATTGATGATCGACAGAGCTAGGACGACGCGTGCGTTGGCCTGGCAACGACGTCTTCTTACCAACCTCAAATGAAGGCTCCCCAAGAACGATTTATGCGTCTTCGCAATACAATCACGAGGAAGTAAGAATCAACTATGTACAGACGCGTTCGCATAGCCATGCAGGACTTGAAAATACTTCAAAGCTCTCCATATCGGTTAGATTCGTTCATATAATTATCCTATGAGAGATTCAATTCCTCATCCAAACGTGATCTGTCGAACTTGCGTCAAGCCAGACTTGTTTATTCTCTCCAGAAATCGGAGACTGTGCATACTGCCATTCAAGTTCTTCCTTGGCCTTCGGAACGCATAATGTCATCCTCCTCCAGGCCACTCCTCTTCTTCGATGGCCGCCCCTGAGTCGTCTGTGTCTGCAGTCCGCCGTATGAATCTGTGAAAGAGTTGCTGTCTCTGCGTCGTTTGAACCATGTCTGTGGTAACTGTGCAACGAGCACCGTGATCCCATGCCTCCGCCTTCGCTGACGCCTCACTCACCACTCAGGTAGCAGCGGGAACACCCCAGTTCCTCATGCTCTCGGTCAGATGCCCCATGGCGTCACCCCACCAGCCCTTGACTTTCTTCAATCCCTTCTTCTTCTGCTTGTAACCTCCCATCTCATACACACTCTTTCCGTTCTCAGTCCATCCACCCGGTTCAGTAACCTGGAATCCACTCACAGCTTCGTAGCCATTTGGACCACGAGTCTCGTGTGCATCGACCTCAGAGATACCACGAGTCATCTGAGCATACGTGACCGCATTGAGGGAGACTGGAAAAATGAAGCCTGGTCTGATGAAACTGGCATTACGGTAGTCCCTTGGTGCCATACAAGGAGCCCCGCGAGTGGCCGCGCTCTCTGGAGTGTTGACAGTTCTGCGGCAGTCGATGCTGCTCGTATCATGATTGGCATGGGCATAAGCCGTGGTTGGTGACCAACGACCTGGATCAGACATGGTCGGAGAAGGGATCATCTCTTTTGGGGCGGTCGGAGTGTCGTCGTCATCCCAAGCACCTGGCATGGGGTGTGAGCTGAGAGCGGTCGTAGGAGTAACCTCGTAAACTGGAGCTGCAAAACCGGCAGTACGTGGGGTCGCAAGTGGTGAGGACCAGATCGCGCGATCAGTCGAAGCAACTGGTGAGGATCGAGTCGCGCAACCAGTCAAGCTCTCAGCGGTATGACTTGCTGGAGAGGATGCTGCAGACACAGTCCTATCAACGAGGTCCCACTCGTCGACAATCGAGTTGCGCTCGAAGATGGTGGTTGGGAGACGTGGTGGTGGACTGCTTTTCAGGAGCACGTTCATACGACCTTTGTCCAACGCAAAGTACAGCTCGCACTCTTTGATATCGACAGCCTCGTGACAGCGAACGCGGAACCTTGGAGCCATGATAGGAAGCAAAGACGAGTCATGATAAACTTTCTGTACCAAAGTCAGTTGGTGCTGGGGCCAAGGTGCGCTGAAGGAGCCATCACTTACAAGCCAATCGAAAAGCTCGGCGTATTCACCGCTCTTCTCAAGTATCAACAGACCGTCGTCGTCGACGTGCGAGGATGGAAACACGCCGTCTCTCAGGCCGAGACTGCAGATCGCACGCCAGAGGTTCTGTTTCCACACTGGCAGTGCTTCGAGAGCTGAAACTGAAACGTCACGACTGCTCCGACGGAAGGAAGACATCCTCAGCAGCGTTTTGGACTGTGAGAAGCTGCGAGTATGCTGCGATAGAGTGCTGAGACGTTTCTGCTTGGGAGAATTCATCTTGGGTAGGCTGATCAATAGAGTGCTCCAAATTTTTTAATTAGGGGAGTATATCGAGGAGTGGAGAAGGACGGAAGCTCGGCGGTCCACCTGTTAGCGACGTGACGCGGTACGTTACCGCGTTGTGGTCAAGTGAACACAGCACTGTCTGTTTCTTGACAGTAAAGAATGGTCAGAGCCCCAAGCTGTTCCCTGAGACTCCATGCATTATACTCACGCATAGTGCCATTACAGCCTGTTCGTGCGCAATCGAGTACGTCGTCTATCGGGGTCTCGATAACAGCCGCATCAAAGGAAGGGATTAAAGGAGAGACAAGTGACAAAGAATCTTTAGGTTCAGACAATGCAACAAACGCACAAAGGAATCAATATCTCACCGCAGCATGGACAGCAAGTAGAGTCGCAGTTGTCGTCGCTGCTGCTCATCCCTATCCTCACTTGGTCGTGGGTGCGATTAGCTTGAATCCACCCTCTACCACCTCTTTGGCTGTCTCTGCACCTCGAAGAGCTATCGCCTCCAACATTCTCCACGGTGCATCATCAGCGTCCATCATCACTTCTATGATGAAAGGCATATTCGGCTTGCTCAGCTTGGTGTATGTAAACACTTCTTCTACTTCTTCACATGTACTCGCTTTGAAAAAGGGCGCTTTTGCTGCGGCTTTGAACATGCCGAATGGTTGTAAAGCGAAAGAGAAGTTGTATGGTACAATGTCGTTGTGAGCTATGTGAGCCGATCGAAGCATTCGAGTTGTAATAATATCCATCAGCAAGTCCATCTAACACGTAAGATGCACTAGGCAACAGTCAGTCGAAAGTGTCACCAAGCAGTCTTGTGACTTACGGACTCGTGATTGACCTGATGGTTGTACCGAGTCTACAGCGGCTTGTCAGGCATCTTGCAGATCGATAGATCGCGAGACACGAAATTTAGGTACATCGATCATGCACTACTCATGGGGGTCGCTCCATCTGCGCCTGACTTCTTTGCCTGCTCATAGCTCGCCAGCTTGAAGTCGTACTGGAGCTCAAATCCGGCCTTGGAATCTCCTTTCCTTGGCAGAAAGTCTACTACGAGGGAATCTTTAACAGCAAACACAGAATCGTCCTTGAGGTGATCATCTCTACGATCAAAAATTTGGGTGATTAATGGTTTGTAACCCGGTGCCGAGATCTGGTCCATCAGTAAAGTGAACGGTTGCTTGGGTCGCATACACTTACAATGAAATGGATATGAGCCGGCCTCATTGGGTGACGGTCCAACAACTGCAACAACTTCCCAGCTGGTCCATCAAAAGGTATTGGATATGAGGTTGGCCGAAGGCAGTAAAGTGAGTACCTCCCGTCATTTCCAGTAGTGAAACGACCACGCAGATTCATGTCAATCTGGTCAGGATCTTGCTGTTCGTATAGTCCATTCGGTGCTGTGTGCCAGATATCCAGCTCCGCATTTTCGATAGGTTTGCCAGTCACAAAATCGGTGACCTGACCATGCATAAAAGTATGATCGCCATTCTCGATCCCGTGGACGATAGTGTCACCCATATTACGTCTCGGAGCATCCTCCCGCCAGAAGGGGCCTAGTATGGCAGTTGCGGTAGGCTGATCCGGGGCATCTGAAGCGACTTTGAACGTAATCTCATCCACGAGAGACTCGATCCCAAGAACGTCACACATGAGCTGGCCCTCATTACGCTTCTCGTCAGACATCTTTCCTGCCTGATTGATCAGATCAACACCGGCCATCCACTCATCCACAGTCACTTCATTCTCTCGGAGGAAGTCATGCAGATGTTGAACCAGACTGCCGATGACCTGACGCATCCGAGGGCTGGCTTTTGGTCCTGTGGCATTGATGACGTTCTGCGTAAAGTCTGGATCGAAGTTGTGCGAGCTTGTGCCTGCTGAGGTGCTATTTTCAGGCACAACCTGCACTGGTTCTTCCACGGCTCCGCCGTTAGACTTGGTCGTAGCCATTTTGCTGGTGAGTTACGTTCTCGAAGCTGCTAGAGACAGTATAGTAAGAAGGACACTCAAAATCCTTACAGGTACGATATGATGTGAGAGAAAAGGTAAAGGAAACTGTGGATCAACTTCTCCAATCTTGACAAGAGAGCCATCGTTGTCTTGCGGGGCAGCGGGGTATATCCGACTGCCGGCTCGTTCACGCGGAACGAAGCCGCTCATATGGATGAGATGCTGAGATTACAGGCAAAAGAGGTCGTCGAGTAGCCTCACGTCCTCGAGCCGTCTAGTCATCATTCGTTATGGACTTTAGGTCATGGTTCGTCGCGTCATTTATCGTGGAGCAATGCAGGCGCCAGCATCTTAAAATGAATGCATGTGATGATGCCGTCAGGTTCTGCGCCGCAATACGAGAGTACGTATACTCCGTTACATCTTGAGCGTTATCGTCGGCGTTCCTTTGAGTTCAACAAAATAACCAGGATCCATGTCGACTGCCGGTAGTGATGTTTATAAGGGTGACATGGATGCAAGTAACGCGTGTGTGACGCGCCATAAGGTTTGCGGTAGACACAGTTCGAGGTCGACCTCAGAAATGCATCAAATGACCCAGGGAAAACTTTGGTCCGTTGCAGAGTGGAAAGAAAGAACCGGTCTTCTCTCTGAATCGTTGACAAAGTCAGGGATTCAGGCATCCATGAGACTTATGAGTACATACTCGAATTGTGCTGCAAGGGAACTTGAAAATGAGGTCGCCGACGCCAAGCCCGATGTGCTGATTGATGCGTGTTGTTGATTTGGTGGGGACAACGACATCTTTTGTTCGGCCTATAGCAAACAACAATTGCACTGAACATTCCTTCGCATTCACCAGTATTTTAGACATCTACGTCTTGCCACACATTCAGCTCCGTACCGTTCTCTGCCTAGACATATCTATCATTTCGTACGATGGGCGAGTCAAGGTAACGAGCTCTGGCAAAAGATGTTTCCATCAACATGTGCTCATACCGTTTCACAGACAAGAACTGCTCGCATGGGCGAATAGCCTGTTGCAGCTCAACCTCACCAAAGTCGAACAGTTCGGGACCGGGTATGAGAAGCTGTGATCCTGCATGCAAAGGCATATTACTAACAGCGTTGCAGTGCACCTTATTGCCAAATATACGACAGCATCTTCCGTGAGTAGATCATTCAAGCAGTTGGCAGCCGACCAAGTCTGACTGAAAGCAGTGGATGTACCGATGTCAAGAGTCAAGTTCAATGTCAGCGCTGAATATGCCTATCTCGAAAACTTCAAGATCCTGTCTAGTACGAGTCCAACTATGTTACGATCCAGAGATCTTCACTGACCACTCGACCCAGATATTTTTCGCCGACATGCAGTGGAAAGGCCACTTCCGGTCGAACAGCTCGTCAAATGCAAGATGCAGGACAACCTAGAGTTCCTCCAATGGACAAAGAGATATTGGGATCAATACTTTCCAGGCGGTGACTACGACGCTGTGGCCAGAAGGAAAGGCGCAGGAGCACCAGTCTCCACCGGTCCACCATCTGCTCGCACATCTACCGCTCGCCGTCCGGCTGCGGCCACTACCACCAGCGCCGCCCGCACACGTACTCCTCTCAGCAGCAGCGGTGGTGGCAGCGTGATCAACACTCAGTTGCAAACGGAAAACAACTCGCTCAAGGAGACAGTGGCCGGTCTCGAGCGCGAGCGCGACTTTTACTTCAGCAAGCTTCGCGACATTGAGCTCCTCATTCAAGGCGCATTCGAAGCCGAGCCAGAGTTGGAGAAGGACGAAGATGGCATTCTCAAGCAGATCCAGACGATCTTGTATAGCACAGAAGAGGGCTTTGAGATCCCTGCAGAGACGGAAGAAGATGCTGGTCTAGAGGCAGGCGTTGAGGAGGAAACTTTCTAGGAGAATCAAATTGATCAGAGTTTCCACACGCCACGGGAATGGGACAGGAAGGGTGTTGGATCCCTTGGGTTCCAAAGGGGAAGTGTCAAGAACGACTGACCTTGACGGGACGCGGGGATCTACTTTTGAATGATACCAGCCCTCGCAGGCGCAATACTGCCGAGTCGAGGGCGTGCAAGAAGGCGCACAAGTGAGTTTCAGAGGAGGACTTTCATAAACCATTTCTCATCACTTTCATCTGAGATTAGCGGCAAAACAATGTATATGCGCGCATGCATGATTATCCACAGCCTGTTTTTGCTCATTCGCTGTCGTTCACGGCCCTAACACACCAGAGTGGATCTGTTCCACCCATGCCCATTCCCATGGCTCTCATGAAGCTTGACAGCCCACCTTGTTGCTTCATCTTGTCCCCATCCTCATCTTCACCGGCTTTCAGATCGAGTATTTCAATATTCCTCCAGCCGGCGAACCAAAGGTAATCACCCACCATGGCCAACCTTTCTTGCTCCGATATCCTCAACCACCTTCCGACTGCCTTTGTAGGGAAGCATCGATTCGAGATGATCAAGTGGACCGATCCACCCTTCTTTGTCCGCTCCTTCAAACTCTCGAGAACTTGTACTGGGTGGATGAGGTAGTCGATACTAACCACGCACGTCGACGCGTCCAGCTTCCCGAGCTCCTCATTCTGTGTCGATGGCATACCCGACGCTGCTTCTTCACCGCACACAGTCAACGGAATGATCGGGTCATCGTTCAGATCTTGCAGTATACGTCCGCCGTTGAGCACTTTATTCGCGGCGAGCTCTTTCTGGTTCATGCCCATGCCTACAATGGTGACGTCCTTGGACTCGGCGGCCGAGGATATGGAGGAAGGGTAATGCGAGATCCAGCTTGAGCAGAAGTCAAGGATCCGACCTTTACGTGGTAGTACAGCATCGTAGTAGCGGGTCAGCGAAGCAATGGCTGCGTCGTCGATGTGGGTTACATAGCGCGGCGCAGAGTAAAATGAATCATCTGATGTTGGGTCGGAACGTTCGAAGTCAACCGGTCGATAGGGCCAGGTGCTGTGACGTGGTGTGTATCGTACAGCATTGTACTGTTGCGGCACACCGGTGGCCGAGGCGGACGACATGGAGCAGGAGAGCAGGAATGAGGCTGCGGTTAGGCTGGCAATTGGGATGCTTGGGCGGTGGATGAATGTATGCAGGAGACCTCTCGACATCTGCATGAAGACGCTATGGTATAGTATTTGGTCAATTTGCTGTGTGATCCGCTTCGCCAGTCAATGTGTATACTGCAAGTATTCTTCGAAGCCAAAGGCCGTCACCCGAGAGTGGTGACATCAGGTACGTGTAGTGAGCATGAGCGCCAAGGCTGGGGAAGGCGCGCCCTGAGGCATGTGATGAAGCTTTCATGAGTTGTGGGGATTCTGCTTATCCAAACCAGCGACACAAACCATCCGACCAGCTGAGAGCCCTAGACACATATTCTGCATCATCGACAAAATCCAAAACTCATGTTGTCCGTTGCGTGTTGAAGGACCTACGTTTCGTGGGCAAGATGCGCGATACCTCAATATAATTGGTTCACCATATTTACCCGATATTGCCCACGCGCTCTCTGGACTGTCTCGCGATACTGTGCTTAGCACTCATTGCTCCTGAACCGTATGAGAAGCGTGGCATGCTCTCAATGGCCAGGATCGCATCATGATATTCACGTCCGCAGCTTGTCAGGTGTGGAATTTCTTTTAGCTTGCAGTGTCTCGATGACGCTCTTGCAATTGACGGCAGGTGTGCATGCTTGTTGCGAACCTCAGAGCTTCTAGCTCTACCACGTGCAGAGAGCTCTCGAGGCCCGCCAAAGCTGATCAGAGGAGCCATGGAGTACTGTATGTAGGAGGGGGAGGGGTAGAAGTGGATTCATGGATTCGAGCTGACGATCGACTGTAGACAGCGGGGCTTTTCGAGATGCCACGCTTTTTGAAGAAGCGTATCAAGCCGACAGGTCGGACAGCGAGCGACTCGTGCCAAAAATGACTGGATGAGAGTAAGACAGTAACGCGGGCTCGAACTCATACCAAGACCCCGATTCTCCTCCCCCCGCTCGTGATCTCAAGGACCCTTTTCGCTCCTGTTGAACAATGCATCGAGGGGTCGGAGAAAGTCGCGACCCTTCGCACGAGCATCAGTTCGCTTCGGTACCTCGGCCGGTATCACTTGTTTGCAACGGTGCAAGTGCGACGTGGCTTGTACAGAGGTACGTATAGGCCTATGATATCTCTAGAACAATGAGATGTTGATAAGGAGTTGCGACATCGGCAACTGCATGCGTCCATGTGATACACACGACGCTCGACAGCCTCAGAATGACGCGCATCTAGCGATAGTGTGTTGCATAACGAATTGTAGGTACAGGTACCGCTGATGCCATCATGTGTGTATACCGACTTTGAACATCCGAAACCTGCCAACGATGCCGTTTCCAAGGAATCGACGACGCTTCATAAACATGGAACGTGGACGAATGCAGCGCAGAAGCAGGGTTGCTGCCAGGCTGCAGATTACAGCTCAGGAAGGTACGATCAAAGTCAAAGCGCGTCGAGGTTCCTGCGCTGCTCGGGCCTGAGGCCGCAGCTGCCCAATTGGCAATCACCTGCAGGCTGCCACAACGCTCCCAAAGGCCAAGGCTTTGTAACCTTGTCACGGGCGATCCGGGCAATCACGAATCACGCCCCACGCTAACGCTAACTTACTTCCGTTTCCGGATCCCCAGTATCTCAGCCAATCATTCGGACCATGCATTGCGAGCACCAATAGTAAGACACCTTGATGGTCAGTACCATTCAGCAACACGCCGACCATATCACACAACCACATCCTCACTTTCCATCCCGTCATCTCTTCACAACACAAGTCTTCGAACGTTCCAAGCCAACTACCCACCACCAGTTCTGTTCTACGCGACTGCGCTGACTTCGGTCTCTATCAGTCCGCTTCCAGCTCTTGTCTTCTCCGCCGATCCCGCTGTAGCCTTGTACCTGAGGTATTCAGCGCATCACACAACCACGACAACGCGTCTTCATCTTCAGCAATCTACGCTTCAAGCAGCTTCTTTCGCCAGTCGAAGTGAGTCGCATAATCATTCACTTTCAGAGATCGCCTTTCACTACTCCACGATCACCGTTACTCCACGTCAATATCCAATCATCGCGTCATAGTTGAGATCGCCGAGATTCTGACTCATCTGTCAATAGAAGAAGCTATACTTCCAGCACCTTTCACCATGTCGGCCCAACCAGCAGTCTCTGGACTTACCATGGCTTTCGCCTCTCCTGTCGGCCTTGTTGGTCAGCCTGGCCAGAAGGCTCTCGCCGCTGTCGCAAAGCACCCGGCCGGATTCCCTCCAACGCCTCCGAACTCCATCTCTCCCAACTTGCCTGCGTATGCCATGCGTACAGACGGCGCTTCTCCTCCTCCAATGAGCATCGACTCCGTCTATTCCGAAGAGCATCCTGGATCCGCTCCTGTGCCACTTAGCAAGGGCGCCTTGTCCGGCTTGGAGAGCGCCCACGAAATCACCGCTACCACGCTTGCAAGAGACTACTTGCCCGCCATCATGCTCGGCCATGGTCCTGTGGCAATCAAGCATGTCATGGGTTGTCTGACACAGTCCGTTCCTGGTTTCAGTCGCATCCCACCTGCAAAAGCTAGGAGACTGGTAGTAGCCGCGCTCGAAAGTCGTGCCGGTGGCGGACACGACGGACATGTTGAATTTGAAAAGGTTGGATGGGGTCGCTGGGATGCTCACGTCAAGGGCGAACATGCCCCTGACCACTCTAGCAGCTCCTATGCTGATGGAAAGATGTCGCCTCCGACAAGCGAGTATGGCAGCTACGCCGTCTCCCAAACTGGATCCGCATATCCGATCAAGAAACGCAAATCCACTCACGCTGGTGACGTTGTTGGCGCAAGCTGGGCCGGATCTTCTATGCCATCAGTGGACGAAGGTCTGGAATACATGTCGATGTCGGAGAACGAGGCAGACAACATGTCTCTTGATGGATCCGAGACCAACGATTCCATGCCTGATTCTGGCGAGGAAACCGAAGACGAGGATTGGGCTGCCATGGGCGCTGCGGCAATCCGCAAAACGTCGATGTCTACCGCGGCCACCGGGGGCGTAAGACGGAACTACAATCTCCTGTGCATACCCGGCTCTGTCTACAACCGACGCTTCTCCAACAGCAGCAACGTCCGCAAGACTTCACAATCACTTTACGCCAAATCCGCTCCGCAGCATCGCTCGGGCCCTTCTTTTACTTCAGCAAACGTTTACGGCAAAACGCCTCCTAATGTCTTCAACAATAACAGCAATCACGCTGTTCAGAACCAAAACATGGACCTCGAACAGACTCCTCAAGAACGTGACGCTATTCAGGCACTCTTGACCATGGGCTCAATGTGAGCCTCTGTAACCTATACATCTCACAGTTGCAGCACTCAGCAGCAATCCACATTTTAGCGACTTTTCACCAATTGTATTTATAATCATCATCAGCCGAAGGATGGGAAGAGGCTTGATGGATGAACGACGCATAACCTTGGACACTTTTACGAAACGACACTGGGCACCAGTCTCGGCCGAACAATAGTCAAGCGCTGACGACGGCAATGAGAACCTGGATTGACATGGGTGGCGATTTGAATCTCTCTCGACCTCACCGAATCTCTACTCTCACATACTTTTCACAACATTTTTATAATTATACAGAAAGACACAGCAGGCTGGCCTGGAATAGTGGTCGACCTGTTCATGGGGCTTATCAAGGAACGACGAATGAACTTGAGCAGGTATTGAATGTAAGCTCATGGCGGCACAAGATGATCTCGAGCTCGCGTTGGAACACGCTTGAGCTCGATCTGCCCGCGATTGATTAGGTGGTCAGTATGCAGCATTCACGAGGACCAGACGTCTCTTTAGCTAGATCTACGTCGAAACACGTGAAAGAATATCACTGTTATCTAAGGACTTTTCCTATCTCTCTACGTGACTCAATGCTCGCTCGCTGTCCAGTGCGTTTTGCACTTCCTCTCGCCATTGTAGTTCCTCTTACAAGGCTCACGTGTCGTGCGCAGAGCTCTAGCTTGCCAGATGCTTCAACCGAGACGAGGTTCCAGCATTACCTAGACCTTGGGGCAGTTTTGTTCCCTTGTTACCGTCTTGTTTAGTTCATTAAGAAATTTGTACGATCATATGCCAGACGGCGGGATGTTACATGTTCCTGCCATGCAAACAGTTGTCGCTTACGAGTGGTCTTGCTACGTGACGCGGCTGTTCCCTTGTGTGATCTGAAAGCTCACATACCTTAACGACCTCACCTTGACCACACCACAACAAATCTGATACTTCTCTCTGATCTCAACTATAGTAGTACTGCACCTGAATAAGCAGCTAATGAGCAACTAAAGCAACCTTACGCATAAAATGTAAGTCAGAGGTGATCCAGAGCCTTTGGGTTGCTGCGAGACAAAAGATGTAGTCAATCACCAGCACAACGTACGATGCAAACTCATAGCAGCATACTAATATCTTCTCCAGGACACATGGCGCACACAAAAGGAAGAGCATGACGGTCGAGGAGATTCAGCAGCATCCTGAATATCCTTACACCAACTGGCCATTGGAAGCCAAGAAGAAGGGTAAGCTAGATGTGGCTCATGGAAGAGGTGGTCCTCTCAAGATCGCGTGGGAAGTCCATGGCGACGGTCCGATTAAGCTTGTGGTATGTCTACTGGAGAGCTCTTTTGTCTATCTTGGTGTCTATTTACCGCCTCTCCCATTCACGTCTAAGACTTTCATCCAATGTCATGCTTAGAAGAACGTACACCAGGATGATTAATGGATGTGTGTATACCATGACCGAGACTGATTCTGACAGTGGATCATGGGTTTGGGCAGCATCAAAGAGGCATGGCAGCGTCAGACCAAGGACTTCGGCCACACAGAAGGCAGCACCTACTCGGTACTCATCTTGGACAACCGCGGAATGGGTGGCAGTGACAAGCCACTGATCCGATACTCGACCAGCGAAATGGCCCAAGATGTGGTAGAAGTCCTCGATCATTTGTCATGGACTGAACCTCGCTCCCTCCATGTTGCGGGCATTAGCATGGGCGGTATGATTTCGCAAGAACTCGGCCTTCTCATTCCTGAACGTATCAGCTCGCTCTGCCTCATTTCTACCGCTCCACGGCTTATCAACACAGTCGGCTTCATTGAGAATCTCCGGAACCGAATCAACCTTTTCATTCCAAGGTCGCTTGATCAACAGATAGAGCACACTGGATACAACCTGTATACCGAGGACTTTTTAGCCGCACCAGATCAGATCGAGCACATCAAGCAAGCCTTCCCTACCAATGGAGACAGATTCGCGGCCGGTGAAGTCACGAAGCGAACGAACCCTACCATCTTTGACCGCAAAGGCTTCGTGATGCAAGCGATCGCCGCAGGCTGGCACCACAAATCTGAGGAGCAGATCGAGGAACTTGGAGAAAGGGTCGGTGGAGAAAGGATATTGGTCCTCCACGGCACGAAAGACCGAATGATCACTTTCTACCATGGCGAGCTGCTTCTGAAAGAACTCGGTGGCGAGAGCGCCGGTGTCACGAAAGCGTTCTTCGAGAACCAAGGTCATGTGATCCCGATTGAGAAGAGGAAAGAGTTCCACGATCTCATCGCCGGCATGGTCCAGAAGGGTGAGAATCTCACAAAGAACGGCGGAAAGTAGAGGTCTGTTTCGAGATGTTGTCGTATAATACATTGTTTTGTTATGTGGACAGAATATGTCATGAGATGCGAGTTCTTCTTTCTTGCTCCCTAGGTATGGTACAAAACTCCACCACAAATGCCCGGAACGCCGCGCTGGAAACAGCATATTCAACTTCTGGTCCTCTGAACAGTTTATGGGTTCTTCTCCAGGAACTCCTTGGCCTCGTTGACCTTCGTTGCAAGGTACGGGCTTCCTCCTCTGTCCGGGTGGTTGAGCAGCATGAGTGATCTGTGTCGCTTGCGGATCATCTCTTTCGTAAGACCTCGTTCCCTGTATCCGAGTCAGTATGCTCGTCTTGCGCTCCGCCTCTGGATCTATTCGTGGCGTGACATACGATGTCTCAAGGATGAGCGCGGCCTCTCGTCTTGTCATCTTCGACTCAAATCCGCCCTTGTAGAAAGCCTTGCCGAGTGCATTGGTGCCCTGCCTATATCTCCTGAATGCGACGAGTCCTGCGCGGCCCTGATTAATGGTCAGTCATGTCGTGAATAGATCGTGTGGCAGTCGTACGAAGAATGCGGCGGCCGCAATGCCGAAGCCTGCCATGATGACGCCGACCATGGTAGTGATGTGTCTGCGACGAGTTAAAAGAATCTGTAGGGTATGGTGCGATTTGTGAGGCGGCGCTGGACCGGTGAGATGTCTCGTGGTCGTCAAGAAATACTGAAGCTTGTTCGGCGTTCGGAGGTGACAGGCGTCGCCGCAAAATGGACCGTGCGTGATCTCAGGAAAATGAATCTTCAAGATCCGCCCAGCGTTCCTGATACATTATTTCTTGCGACAAAGGCTACGGCAGCCTCACAAAGACAAAATGAGGTATGTTTGCCCCTGGACATACTTGTGAACACCACTGACTTTCTCAGGATCGAGACTTGCTATTTCTGCTCTTCGCCGTGCTACCCCTCGAAGGGTATCACATTCGTTCGCAACGATGCCAAAATGTTCCGATTTTGCAAATCGAAATGCCACAAGAACGTCAGTCTAGACGATCATTCGCTGCATCAGGAGTGCATTATCTGACGATTTGCAGTTCAAGATGAAGCGTAACCCAAGAAAGCTGGCCTGGACAAAGGCTTTCCGTCGTGCCCACGGCAAGGAAATGGTTGTCGACAGCACACTCTCGTTCGCAGCCCGCCGCAACGTTCCAGTCCGCTACAATCGCGACCTCGTCGCCACTACTCTCAAGGCCATGCAAAGAGTTTCCGAGATCAGAGCCAAGAGAGAGCGCCAATTCTACAGGAATCGCATGCGTGGCAACCGCGAGCGCCAACTCGAAGCCGACAAGAAGCTGGTCGAGGAGAACCAGCACCTGCTTCCGCCGAGCGAGAGGACCGAGGCGGTCAAGATGCTGGAGGAAGAGGACAGGATCGATGCGCAAAGGGAGGCTATGGATGTCGAGGTCGACGAGGAGGAGCTGGAGCAAGAGAAGCTGGAACTTGCGAAGCAGAAACAGAAGCAAAAGGGCAAAAAGAAGCAGAAGCTTGTCAGGGGCCAAGGTGTCGAGGCGATGGATGTGGATGCATAGGCGAGGCTACGACGATCATCATGCGGCGTTTCACGGAGTTCTGGGCAACAAAAATGCCATCTAGGCCTGGTGTATGGGAGCTTTTGCATCAGCTACTGATTCGCGATACCACAATACTATCTTGCGCTTCTTATCATTCCAACATGGCTTCCATATGCGCTCTTGTGCTTCAATCGTGCGGGTGGAGTACATTGGGATGGCCTTACGATCAAGGACAATTCGTTTCAGAAGACGACCCACGGAGATGATATCCTTGTCGCTTTCTTCGGGGTTTTACGTGGTTTCTTCCATATACCTCGTGCACAAAATAATGACTGTCCATCATCTGTTGCTTGCGGCACCTATTCGTTCCCCGCATAAACTTTGTTTAGCGCTGTCGATCTCTCCGAATGCGGCTTTTGAATATTTGATCACCTCAACCCGGCTCATCCTCACTTCTGTTTCCCGTTGCGAGCTCGTCTATTGGAGAGCTCGTTCCACTGGTGCTTCTGGGGAACATCTCGGGTCTTAGCCTCTTCATTCGCTCCGTCAACATGCTGATGCTGTAGCCAAACGATCCAGACAATGTCGCTCAACTTGTCCACTCTTCTCAACCCAGCGCCAGCAGGGGAGAAGGCCGAAGAGCAGACGCGTAGAGGCTCTTACCCTCCCTTGTCGCTGACAAATCCATACGAATCACCGGAAACGACACGTACTGGCGACAAGAACGACGCGAGTTTGGAAGCATTGCACGACGCGGCTCAAGGTCTTGCTTCTATGTCTTCAAGCTCGGTCCCAGCGCCTTCACACGACACGCTCGCCGATGGTAATGGCTATACCAGGGAGTCACCTACTGCTATACAAGAGAGCGCGAGACGTCCTAGTCTATATGGAGAAAGCGGCACACAGCTTCCAAAACCTGACGAGATGACGCGCAAGATGTCTTCACCTTCACTTGAGCAATACCACTACCAGTCGCGATCACCGGAGACCCACCGAACAGGCGCTGACGGCTCGCTGGATCAGAGAAGGCCATCAGCCATTTCGCCAAACACAGCCTTCACTCTACCACCTCTGCAATCTGTTCAACCTCAATCTACAGAACTTTCGCAGAAGCAAGATCAGCAGAATATTGGCCAAGACACTTCTGTCATCGTACCTGGCTTTGAAAGGCAAACTAGTGCCCAAGGTCTCGCTCAAGCCGCACAATTTACTGACACCCAGCGCGAACCTCTGTACACCCGCAACGAGCCAACAACCTCTCAAATTCGCGGTGCCGAAGTCTCACCTAGCGCTCAAACACCAGACATAAGCCAAAGCAGTGAAAGACGTGGTTCATTCGCCGCAGTCAAAACAGAGCCAACTACCGCCCTACACGACTCTATCCCAGCATTCGTTCCTGTCCAACCGTCTGCGAGCGTTCAGGGTGTCATTTCCCATTCTCAACCGGAAGAAACCTCAATTATGCCAACGACGGAAGACGCACCTACCGAAGAAATGAGAGGTAAAAAGAGGCCCGCGCCGAAGAGCTTGAACAAAAAGGGTGTCGCGAGAAAGGGTGGCCCTCCAGCGAAGAAACGCAAGACAGAGGCGGACTCTGCAAAGTCAAGAGCAGGAGGTCGAAATCTCAAGAAAGGCACATCTGCCTCGGCCACACCTTTCAACTCATCACCCGCGCCTCGCTCGCACCGGACAGCTTCACCTTCCCAGGATCTCGAGGCCGGTATGACTGATGGTGAAGAGGAGGACGACCAAGACGAGCCAGGAACACCAGGTTCAGATGATGGGGTTTACTGCCTTTGTCGCCGAGCGGACACCGGCACTTTCATGATAGGATGTGACGGTGGTTGTGATGACTGGTTCCATGGAAAGTGTGTTGGCATCAACGAAAGAGACAAGGGCTTGATAGACAAGTACATCTGCCCAAACTGCGAAGAAAATGGAAGAGGCCACACGTCTTGGAAGCGCATGTGCAGACGACAAGGATGTCGCATGCCTGCACGCACGATAGTCAAGAAAGGTCAAGAGATGAGCAAGTATTGCAGCGACGAGTGCGGAGTTCTTTTCATGCAAGAAGAGGTTGGTAAGACGAGAGGCGCCGATGCTGGTGCTCAAAGACGAAGAAAGAAGAGTGGTGCAAGCACAGATCTCAACAAGCTCATGGACGACGAGATGGGACCTAGAGGAGGTGTCATTAGTACCGGAGAGCTGAAAGCGCTTGTAAACTCGGTTACCGACTATCAAGCTTTCAGGAAACTTGGCGAAGGGGTCCTCAGTCCGCCGGAAACGCCTACTAAGGATGGTACAGGAAACACCAAAGACAATCCAAGTCTCACCGAAGCGGAGTCCGAACGCGTCGAGGTCATCATGAAGCTCAAAGACGAGTCTCGCGAACGCCATGCCCTTCTCAAGGATCGTACCAAATTCATCGGTCTACTTAAGGACGTTGCCAACAAGATTGCCGCGGAAAAGTCCATCAAGCCCAAAGAGGTGTGTGGCTACAATTCTCGAATCACTTGGAGCGAAGAAGAATTTGCCTCCTGGCGTTCGACCGAATCTGGCAAGAAAGCTCTATCATCTGGTAAATTGGACTCTGGCGACGCAAGCATTCTTCAGGCCGAAACCGAAGACGATCAAGCTGAACCAGTCTGCACTAAGAAGAGATGTGTGCGACACTACGAATGGGCCAAGCTTGCCCTCGACGACGCGCGAAACGAGCTCACGGTCAACAGCGATCGCATGCGTGACATCGAAAAAGAAGAGCGCGAGATCCTGGAACGTGCTGAATTGAGGGCTAGAGAAATCAAGGCAGGCAACGTCGGTGGTAGCGTTGAGGTTCATGTCCCGACTATGAACGGTAACGGCCACGTTGATGCCGACGAGATGGATGTCGATACTGATGGTGTCGCTTCTGGTGGAGCTGAGAAGAGTGACGAAGTTTCTATGCTTGATGTGGAGAGCAAAGAGGAAATTGCGAGCGATCTGCAGGCTCCAGTCGCTGGAGAGGTGGATGCCTCGGCATGAATCAGAGTTGCTATGTATGATACCCAGATGGACGTGAACCGAGAAGACAGACATATGGATTGGTGGACGCGGGTACCACTTGAGATGCCAGCATGATTACGAGTCACATGGATAACCTAGCATTGATTACTGGAGAAATGAAACACATGGCCACCATATAATATTCCTATCGGAAATCGTTGTCAACTGTGATCGCCGCGTTTAGCAAGGTACTGTACTACGGAAGCGACTTCCATGATAGACCTCAATCCCACATCATACCTGTACACAGCTCATCATATCCATGTAGCCAGCATGTGATAATCAGATTTTCCCCCAGTCATGTTCACCCATGTACCAAATTTCCGTACCCGCAAGACGCGGATTGTCTGTATCTCCGATACTCACAATGCATCACCTGCAGATGGAGCCTTCAAGTTGCCTCCTGGAGACGTGCTCATCCACGCTGGAGACCGTATGTCATGAATATTCAATCGTCCAAACAATTAACAGGCTTATAAACCAGTAGTGACGAACCAAGGAAGCCTCTCGGAGCTAAGAAAAACAGTCAAATGGCTCGAAGAAGCCGATTACAAAGCGAAGATCCTGGTGGCAGGGAACCATGATCTCGACCTGGATCCGGAATACCACTCGACCCGTGCCCTGATATCTAAACCATCTGACGCGGAACTCTTAGGTGCCCGAGCCCTCGTTACATCCTCGCCTTCAATCACCTACCTGGCCCATTCATCGGCGACCATCTCCTTGCCCTCGTCAGACGGTCCACCGACTACTTTCCGCGTTTTTGGCAGTCCTTATGTCCCCGCTCGAGGCACGGACTGGGCTTTCTCTTATCCATTCGACTCCTCTACGGCCGACGAACTATGGAAGCAGATCCCGTTCGACACTGATATTGTAGTCACGCATACACCATCTTATAACCACTGCGATCAGAGTCCGAAATGGGGCACTGCTGGATGCAAGGAGCTCAGGAACGCTCTATGGAGAGTACGGCCTAGACTTGCAGTTTGTGGACATGTGCACGAAGCCAGAGGAGCAGAAGTCGTGAGGTGGAAGTTAGGGCTGAGGCATGTGACCGGGGCTGAAGAGTGGACGAAAAGGTGGAAGGACCCTGGCGTTGGTGGAAAAAAGATGAGTTTGCTTGATCTGACGGGCAAAGTTGGGAGAAAGCTGGTCAACGATGGGGTTGAAGGCGTGATTGAAAACGAGGCTCAACTCGTATTCTCCGTCGATGGCAAGGAGGAGAGGTACGAGGACGAGGAGACAGACTCGAGTTCGACGAGTTCTGATGAACCGACAAGGCCCGATACTAGCTTCGAGCCTATCAAGACGCCAACAGTCCAACACCAGATACGACGCCCTTCAGCACTGAAGCAGCCTCCAACCAGGCCTGTGAGCGGCAGAAGAGGAAGGCTGGAGACTTGCATCGTCAACGCGGCCATCATGGCTCGAAGCCACGGAAACGGACCGAAGAGGTACAACAAGCCGATTGTTGTCGATATCGATCTGCCAATATCACCGCTGAGTGCTGACAGAGAAGCTGTGGAGGAGTTCATCCATCACCTACAACCAGCGTTACCGATGGTGCCAGTGGTGGTGCCAAGTCATACCACACACTCTTCGACGACATCCTCATCAGATTACACGACGAGCGAATACGCGAGCGAGACTTCGACCAGCGAAGAAGAGATCTACAACATCTTCTACTCACGCTGAGCAGCCAGTCGATTCCAGTACCTATGATACCCTATTTTTGTTTTTACCGCCATAGCATTATTGATGCTACATCAGTATGAGGTATTGTCCTGGAAGTCGGATGCCTCTCAAGCGCTATCAAGCAACTGCACGAACAATGAGAAGAATTTATGTGATGAGCCGAAGGCCTTGGAAGCGATTGGCCGGATGTTATGCATGTATACCTAACTGACATGAAGAGACGGGTAGTCAGTAGTGACCTGCATCTGCGAGGTGGTCTTGATCCCTCACTATAAGAGTCGGCTTATGTACTCGATAGTATCGTTGCCGCTGATAAGCCCAAGATACTCGGTACAGCATGGCTAATTCCAGTTCCAAGTACGAGCAGTCCTTAGCTGTGACTGAGGTGTCTGCTGATGAGTGTGAACAACTCTTCTGGCATATAGGCAATCTGACTGGCCCTCGTCGCGCTCGGCAGTGGGCCCCTCCAGCATTTGGAGATGGTCTTGATGATGCTTCCAGGCATGACTCGTTACCTTGGCGTCAAGCACAACAATGGAGCGACACCCTCATTGAGATTTAGTGATGTGCGTGATATGCACCTCGATACTTGCGGTCAAGGTGTGCCGTGATTGGACTGCAACGACTCTCGAACCGCCGAATAAAAGCGGGCCAGATGCTCGAATCATTGTTTCATCGCTGGCATCTGCATGTTCTTTTGCTTACTCAGAGCGTTGTGTACAGTACCTGCCTCATGTAGATGTACTTCTTCATGCACATGGCCCCGTCTTCCATATAGAGGTGATAGATCGACTGTGAAGTGACGGAGGAAGGAGCGGCGCGGTGGTCCTTCCGCAACCGGTAAAAATAGGGCAAGGTAGGGGCTGGTCCCCGTTCAAGCGCGAATCGGTCACCTGAGGCGGGGGCGGTCCACAAACGGTACAGCTAAAGATTACCGGTATGTCAGGCTAAACTTCTGCCTGGAAATGTGGATAGCGATTCGACCCTCGGCTCTATTCACCGATTCCTTACACACCGACACATCTTATCTATTCTGTTTGGAAATCATCAGACGATCGACTGACAGAAGGAGATGTTGTCGTCGACTAAAGAGGTCGACGTGGCCGCTTGTGGTGAGAGACACATCTGCGAGCCACACGATAAACAGTGATGCTCGTTATAGACGTACAGAATATGGAAGCATGAATGAAGTACTCAGGAACAGGCATATGATCGATCTCTACACACCCTCGATGCCGGTTTCATGTGTAAAGCCAGGACTGCAACGATGGCACTACTGCAGTTCTTTGTCAAAGCGCCCTTGCTAGTCACCCACATGGCACCCAGGCGGTATGGCTGCGCTTCCGATTAGACAAGACCGCGCCTGAGGCTTTTTGGCTGCAAAGACGGAACACGAAGCTATCTACAATCGACATAGTGTGCGCTGCAGACCAAGGCATGAGCTCGGCCTCACGGTCTGCCTCGATATTGAACGGTTGTCCGGACAAACTGTATCTCTATCTTTTGCTCTCCTTTGTTCGTCTGTCGGTCGTGAACTGAAACATGTCTGCTTTGCACTGAGAGGCAAGCAAACAAAGGAACTCAGGAACCTAACGGCTGCTCTGAGCATCACGAGCCATCATTTGTGCTACCTACTACAATACTCTCTGCTCTTGACTCGGTGCTGCTCTACGGCGCTTCGAAATACATACAGTCGAACATCGGCCTATACACACCGCAGTTAGGCAAACCCTGGTGACCAGACACAACGTTAATACTTCCGAACCGTGGTTACGCCAACTTCTAGTTACCACTCTTTTGGACCACGACATTGTTAGCCAAGCATTGTACGATCTACACCGCCAGTAGTCGAACAATGGTCAATACTGACTGATCATGTTATCAGAAAGCTCTTCACTCTTCTGTCGATATCCTCTCGGTCGTTGGACTCGATACCTGGACTTATTTCCGGCTTGTGAACTCCGTGTTTGCCGCCTATCAAGTGCAAATCGCAGCTTTCACGGCTGTCGAGCTCACCTCACTCCGGCCTTCTATTTTCGACGTCGCACAGTGCCACAAAATTCGCCGTCTCAGTCAATATTCACTGCTTCTTCACCGCGTCCTTGTACTAGAACAATCTGCTGGCAGACGTTCGATCGCGCTCAAATCCATTCTTCCACGTCGTCCAAGCTCTAGTCCCAGCCTCCGGTCGGAAATCGCATCGTCATTTTTTGAATTTCCACTTGCACCTTCCCGCCTCGGTCCGCTGAACTTGGACCAGCCGAGACGCGCTAATTCAGGAACCTTGTTCACCCAATAGGCATCGGCTCTCGACCTCGCTCGCGATCGCATCGCAGCATATTTCATTTTCTCTCCTGGTCTTTCATTCTTCATTACAACGCCTTGACGGCTTGTACTGACGACTTTCGACCACTGTTGACAGCGTGTAAGGCCTTGTCAGCGACGACAACTGCGGCTCGGCCACGTCGTCGCGATTTGTGTAATTGTACGACCGCACCTTCTGACGACCAATTAACGACCCAAGCCCGACTCCGACCGCTTCGACGCCATTCCTTTACTGGCCATTGACAACAATCTATATCGCATTTGTAATATCGCCACGACCATCAGAAGGAATCATTAATCGACATCTTCTGAGCTCCATCACATCGACATCTCTCGAGCATGTCGTCACCCAACGTCCCCGATCCCTATGCGGCTCTTGGTGTCGCGACCGACGCGACCACACAACAAATCAAGGTCACGTATCGAAAACTTGCTCTCAAATTCCACCCAGACAAGGTCCAAGATGAATCGCTCAAAGCCGCAGCCTCGGAGAATTTTCATAAAATACAGCAAGCTTATGAAATCCTGGGAGACGAGGAGAGACGAGGCAGATATGATGCATCAGTCAGGCTAGCACAGCTCAGGAAAGAAGTCATAGAGAAGCAGCAGCAAGGCCAACCCCAGTTTCGTACCTCAAGGACCGACATCCGCACAGCTGCTTTTGGAGTGCCTACACAAACGCCTGGACGGGCATCGTATACTGCCAGGGGACCAGAGAGGACACGAGACGACAAGAGGTCCAAGACCTACGACGACTACGACTATTTCGCACCTAGGCCTGCGTCGAGAAAAACTTCCGATTATGAACGCGAACGTGAAAGAGAACCACGGAAATATTCCTTTAAGCCCGAACCTGAGAAGCCGAGAGAAAGAGATTACGCGCGAGAGACAAGGGAGAGGGAGAAAGAGAATGAACGGGCTTATAGAGCGGAGAAGAAGAAGGCCACAGACAAGGATAGGAGGAAGGAGAGACAGGATAGGAGATATTCCGTTCCAGACGACTCGGATAGCGACGATCTTTCCGAATTCAAACGATTCAGCAGCAGAAGAGCACCTGAGGACAAGGACTACTCTAGGAGGCAGAACTCGTCAAGCCACTACGATGACGATGATTATGAAAGAAATATTATCGATGCAAAGCAGCACATCGAGGCGAAGAGGTCAAGGGCTGAAGCGCTTCGACCATCCATGAACAGGTCCAGTTCCGAGAGAGAACCCCTCGTTCGGCCATCAGCCACCAACGTCCGACGTTCATCGGCAAGACCTGTCAGTTCCGGACACGACCGCAGGAATAGTGAAAAGGACCGCAAGTACAGCGCAGGGGACGCAGAATACGCGGAACCGCTTTCGTCCCATAGACCTCCTGGACTGCAGAAAAACTACTCATCGCCCGCAGATATCAGAATTCCTCAGTCTTCTTCGAGATCGGACCCAAGAAGAGCACAGACTTCAAACTACGACTCGAGACGTGACGTCCCGGATTTTGAAGCGCCAACCTTGAGGCGCTCCGAAACCGCACCAATACAGTCCAGCAACCGACGAAAAGAATCTTCCACCTATACCTCCTCGAAACTCCGACATACCGAGGTTAATGATGGTCTTCCTACTCCAAGCACGACTCCCGATCACTCTCCTGACGACGAATATTCCCGTTCACCCTATTTGACATCCAACGGCAGACGCACTGCCTACTATGAGCCACAAGATCGACTTCGTCGTTCGCCCTCACCTCCAATCAACGAGCGGTCGTCTGATCGCAGGTCCCCCCGCGACATATCGTCTCGCATCCCACCGTTAGCTCCACTTCGCACCCACTCATCTAGCTACGGCGCGCCTCGAACCGAATCACCGGTGGAAATGCAAAGCCCATCTAGTCGACACTATGGCGAGGGCACGACTCCACCGAGGAAGGTCAGCCAGTACACATACCCCTTGACCTCGCCTTTAGTAGAAACACGAAGTCGCGATCGTGGTGTGGACCGCGAGCGTGACAGAGACAGAGACAGAGACAGAGATCCGACTCGCGATCGTGAGCGGGAAAGGGAACGGGAGCGTGAGCGTGACAGAGACCCTCGCCGTGAACGGGACCGTGGAGATCGTGATAGGGAAAGTCCTCGCGAAAGACCACGTTACTCTTCCATCGATCCTGACGATACTGTCCCCGTCCAGCCATCATTCAAAATAGCGACCGGAGGCAGGAGTTCAAGCTCGAGGAAAATGGAGCCGCCTGGTCTATTGAGGAGAATGACAGGGTACTAGGATTGCTCGTCAATGGAGCTGACAAAGATTGAAGAGGATAATATCGAAGAGGTCAGGGTCCGGAGTTGGAGGTGGAGTTCAGGTGATGGTGATGATGAATGTGGAAAGTGAAGGGTGTGAAGTTGTTGTCTTTTGATGACAAAGGCTCTGTTAGGCATGTCACAGCCAACAGATGACTTCTAGATAGATCTGCAGAAACCCTCTGCTCTTCGATAGCCAAATCTCACATAATGAAGTAACGAAATCAACCACTGATTGACGGTTCCACTATTTGCAACGACTCGTCTATCGACCCCTCATCTCACCCCGTCGTCTCTTGCCCTTGACATCCCTACCCTCCTCAATAGCCAACACAGCCTCCCTCTTCTTCTCACTAACCACACCCATAGCATCTCTCACAACTCTCGTCTCAACACTGACACCTTCCTCCTTATACTCCTCCATCAACGACCCAACTCTCGTCTCTATGCTCTTGATGAGCTCCACATCTCTCTGTCCCACAAGCGAAATACTAACACCCTTCCGCCCTGCACGTGCCGTACGACCGACTCGGTGGATATAGTCATCTGCATCGCGCGGAATGTCGTAATTTATCACCAGTCCTACGGACGGGATATCGAGACCTCTTGCTGCAACGTCGGTAGCGACCAGGATGCGTGCGGCGCCGGCTCGGAACCGCGCGAGGTTGTCTGTCCTGTCTCGATGTTGCAGGCCTGAATGCAGAGACGTGACGCGATGACCGAGGAGGCGTAGGATGTACTCGATGAGATTCGCGGTCGAGGTTCTGTTGGCGAAGATGACGGCGCTTTTGGTGAGATTGGCCGGTGTCGACAGCAGGATGTGCAGGTATTTCTCCTTGTGCACCACGTTCACCAGCTGGTATGTCTGCGTCAATGTCGCCGGTACGGCGAGGTTCTCGGTGTCGATCTCGGTGACGAAAACGGGTGGTTTGCCGGCGGGCACGGGGCGTTCTTTCAGCGCGCGTACTTCCGGCGTCACTGTTGCTGTGAAGAGGAGTGTTTGGCGTTGAGAGGACGGCGGGAGGACGTCCAGGCAGGTCTCTATGTCGGGCAGCATGCTGCCTGATCCTGGTTCGAGGAGACGGTCTGCTTCATCCAGGACGACGTAGCGCACTCGCCGAAGTCCTTTGATCGTGTCTTCGCCCGAGTTTTGGATGTGGTCTGCCAGCCGACCGGGAGTGGCGATCACAACGTGTGGGCGGCGAGCGAGAGCGAGTGCTTGTTCTCGCATGTCTGCACCTCCGGTGACGAGGATTGGTTTCAGTCCGACAGGTGCCGATATGGCTTTGAACTGCTCGAAGATCTGCAGGGCGAGTTCTCTTGTCGGTGTGAGGACCACAGCAAAAATCCCGCTGGGGTCTTTTGCCCATTTCTGAAGAATGGGTACAGCGAACGCGACAGTCTTTCCGGAACCAGTCCTGCTTCCACCAATGCAGTCTCTGCCTTTGAGGATCTCGGGTATACATGCTGACTGAATACCAGTTGGGTGCTTAATGGCCATGTTGGATAGTGAAGTGACGAGCCAGTTGTCGACGTTGATAGAGGCGAAGCTGCTCTTCTCCTGTACCGCTACACGGACTGATGCCGGTGGATCCTTGGAGAGTCCACTACTTTTGGCCTTGATTCTAGATATTGTCGATGTGGACAATGTCGGTCTGACTGAGACTTTATCGTCGTTCGTCTCGTGATCGATGGTTTGATCGAGGTCAACGTCGCCGTCTTCGAGGGTCTCGGCATCAGAGTCGTCATTGGTGTTGTCGTTTTCGAGGTCTTCCATGTCTTCTGATTCCTCTGATTCATCTGTGCCGTTCACGTCGTCTTCGGGGATGTCGGCGACGACATCTTCTACAGGCGATATCTTGCGCTTCTTTCTTGGACCGTCGGCATCAAGTCTGTCAGACCTAGCATCTTTCGCCACTTCATGCGAGGATGATCCGCTCCTTGAAGGAGCCATCGTGTGTTATCAGGCAAAAATCTTCGATAAAAATGCAGGTTGTGTCGCACCAGGCAATGCTTGTTACACAGTGCTTTGTGTCACTTGGAAATCGCACAATAATCAGAGAACCACTCGCCGAGCCCACAAAAACTATCTGAATTGTGATTGGAACGTGGTCGAGATAGTAAATAGACCAGAAATATATTCCTGATACTCTTGAACATACAGATTTGCGAAGAACGCTTGGTCAGTGCACAATGACGGCTCACGGTCGAGAACGTCCCGCTTCACTCCAAATCACGATTCCCACAAGAGGCAAACAACGCAATACTGCTAGGAGCGACGACGAGACTCTACCACAGATAAGGGAAGGGGATGACACTCAGCCAAATTACGCGATCCAGATCATGACCTTCAATATGTCACAAGCGCCCACGACACCTAAATCCAACACGGATGAGGACGGCAACTATGCGTCCTGGCTACCACGCGACATCCCTTACAACGTCGCATTCGAGAACAGCGTATGCGATATTCTGACCTCGAGCGACCCGTCGCGAAAATCGACCGGTCTGCGCATACTCGCCGAAGACGCGGACGAACAGTCGATACCTAATGTTGCACTGCGCATGCGCGACATCGACATATCCACTCTCCCGGTCATTCCACTCGATACTCTGCCTCTAGACGCAGACGACTCACGTCGGAAGTATGCTTCTCCGATACCCGGTATCAACCTCACACACCCCGGCGGCTACCTCGAGGGCGGGCCAGGTATCGCGCCCTCCGACGACGAATTCGCGCGCCATTTCATCCACGAACATAAGATCCGCGGGCCAGAGGCGCTAAAGCGGACAGTGGAGCAGGAACTTGAGGCTAACCTGGAATTGGCGCGAGAGAGGATGAGGGCGCGGAAGGAGGCGAGGGAGAAGAACGAGCGGATCGAACGCGAGATCAAGAGTCTGGGCGAACAGATTGAGATGGAGATCAAGGTACTGAACAAGGCGCGAGAGAAAGCACGGGAGAGGAGAGAGAAGCGAGAGAGGAGGAAGGTCGGTCGGTGAAACGTTATGGGCATGGGGCCGCTCGAATATGGTACCGGTCACAGTGCGCGGTCTGGTGTCTGGTTTCTTTCCGTGCACAACATATGCACCATATGCACCGCGCCATCGATGCTCCCGCTAAGGTAACCTGCCACGCATGTCCGAAGAACCGAGTCAAATACACCCGGGAAGCCATAACGTCACTTCACTTCGTAAAGAGGACTGCAACAACGAACATTCTATGCCCGTGCATCACCACATGAAGTGTATCACTCTATTTCGGGTATACTACCTACAAAAAGACCTCGAGGTTGAGTTCGAGAGCAGAGACAGGGAAGCTGGGAATAGGTCAGCAAAGTTATCAGAACGCAAAATTTATGCGGTAGCTTACGGGAGTTCGAAGTTCTTGAGAACTGACGGATGGAGAATACCGAAAGAACCAATCTGTTGCGTCTGCTTACCGACCTTGAGGTAGACAGCTGCTGCGTGACCAGCGAGGAACGTGTCGTCTGTTAGTGTTAGCATAGTCCATAATCATGGAATTAAGGACATTGTCACTTACGATCGAGCTCTTCCAACCAATACCCTTGAATGCTTTCACTGGCAAGGCCATCTTCTTTTGTGATGAAAGCGCTCTTGAGCATCAGCATGACACGGTCGAGCAGACCATGCACTTGTTCGAAGCCAGAAGCCTTGCCATACCAGCAGGCAGCAAAGTGCCTCTCGTTGCGTGCCTTGCGCTCAAAGCTGTCATCCTTGAGACCAATGTCACTGACCTCGAACACCTTCATAGGCACAGCATGGCGCTTGTTCTCGCGGATGGTCTTGAGCAGACCCGGCAGAAGACTGGTTCGTACAATCTGGTACTCGGCGGTCTTTGGGTTCTGTAGGCGAATCGCCAGCTTGTCCTCCTTCCTGTTGAGCCAGGCGTAGTTCTCGTCGTGTGAACAAAGGATGAGTGGCATGACTTCTGACCAGCCGGCCATGGCTGCCTCCAGACGAACGATATCCGCAAGCTTGTTGATTGGCAGAGCAGCGCCTATCGATGTCGTGGCAGAAGAGAATTTGCGCTCGAGGTTGTTGAAGCCATATGCAATTGCGGCATCTTCCATGATATCGGCCTGGTGCAGGACGTCTGCGCGAGTGATTGGAATGTCAATATCGAGGAGGTCGTCAGTCGCCGATGGTTTCGCGTGGTAACACATCTTCTTGAGCATGTCGCAGATCTGCTGAGGCTTCAAATCAAGACCGCATACTGAGTTGATATAGCTGATGGACGCTTGAGAACTTCGCGGTGTCAGATCGGGTGTTTCCCTGCTCTCGTTGTTGTGTGACGAGACGATCTTGACAGGCTCAATGGTGAAAGGCTCCGAACAGTATCCGGAGAACATTGCCACGATCATGTGGTTGACGATTTCTAACTTGGTCTTGTCTGTCGCTGTGATATCGATGAAGATATTCTTCGTGTCCAGAGTGATCTTGGAGTGATTCGAGTTGATGATAGGTGGCATGGAAAGTACTCGTCGCTTGTTGTCGTAGATGATTGGATATACCGGGGAGTCCTTGATGATGTGGAGATACTTGCCCAGGTGCTTGTCCTTTTCGTAGAACTCCATCATTTCCTTCCCGGTCATCTCCTTGGTCTGGTTGAGGGGAGCGAACTTGATCTCTTCAGGCGAAAGAGCCTCATAAGAGAATGGACCCTCGATCGTGTCCAAGTCGTGTGTACCGATAGCAACCAATGTTCTTTGACGTGCCAAATTCTGATGAAGCTTGTCCTGCAGGGCGATGAAGGAGTCGTACCGGGCCTGGTCAAACTTGACACCACGAAGGATGGCGCAAGAGAAGTATTGACGGATCTGAGCAGTCTCCGGCTTGACATTGACCGTAAGGAAGTCACCATTCTCGGGGGCCTTCAACCTGAAGTTGGGTAAAGAACTTCTTCCAAGAAAGACATTGAGGTTCATGGCGATACCCTCGAAACAGAGCATGTCGTACCGGTTTGCTGGGATCTCAATTTTGAGTTGGGGAGGGTCCTCGGTGCCTGTGGTGTCCTCATCCAGCTCGATACCGAATTCGAAACATAGCTCGTCAAACTCCTCAGTTGTAAAGTCCCTTCCTAGCTCCTTGAAGAGACGCGCCTTGTCGACTCCGATAGTAGGCATGTCTGCTGGTACTTCCTAGACTGCAGTATTTCCTTAGTTGCCCACGCTCTTTCAGTCCTCCGCTCTGAGGCAGTCCGTTATCTGCAAAAGATGATGAATCCGCCTTCCAATTCTGCGTCAAATGGTTGTCAGAAACGATTTAATTGCTTTTCAATCGCCAGCGATTAGGTAGAAGTGCTTGCGACTTGCTTCAATGGTGAGGTCTGACAGTTTCCGACCAAGCTGGTGGTGCAGCCTGGGTTCAGTCACATTTTTGGAATTTGGTGAGGCTGATGCCTGTGGCTGATTGTGGCTAGGGGAGTGCCAAGCACGGCGTGAATGAGAGCTTGCTCGCTGGCTGTCTCGACAGGCCCGTTGTAGAAAACATCCATCTGCCCAGCACAACAGCCTCAATACCTCCGACTCTGCGCATCAATTGCAGAAAGTCCAGCCGCTCAAATCACCTCTACTGCCTGTTTGACGAACGTGAGTGGATTTTTGCAAGAATTCGGCACCATCAGCCTGGCTCGAGCCGTGAGCGACTTTCCAAACACCCCTCAGAGCCCCTCCATCGTTGCACACACAATCGACGACCACGCCTTCTCACGCGCGAAGATTACTCCGACCAGAACATCCGCTGATCAATTGGTTTGCAGATATCGCTCCTTGACACTCCTATTGCAACATCTCGTACACGATCCTACGCGACAGACACTTTCCTTGCCAACGACGACATTAGCCTGACTGGGCCCGTTCGACGGTCTCGCGATAGTATCTTCCTCCTCTGCAGCAGACTGGAATCATAAAAGATGGACGCTTCAAGCCAGAACGACGAATTGTACCCTATTGCGGTCCTGATCGATGAGCTAAAGGTTCGCCAGTCCACAGGAATGAGTGTGGAATTATACTAAGAATCAACAGCACGATGATGTCTTGTTGAGATTGAACGCCATTCGCAGATTGTCAACAATTGCGCTTGCTTTGGGCACCGAAAGAACTCGCGATGAGTTGATACCTTTTCTGGACGGTATGGGAAAAGCACAATGAGGCACGTTGGAAAAGGACCGAGGCTGATCGTTTGCAGAATCGGTTGAAGATGAAGATGAAGTCCTCACAGCCTTGAGCGATGAACTTGGAGGCTTTGTTGAGTATGTTGGTGGTCCCGAACACGCGCACGTGCTCCTTTCACCATTGGAGAATTTGGCGTCGATTGAGGAACCCCTTGTTCGGGAAAAGGTGCGTCTCTTACCGAGCACCGTGATGTGTCTCAGCTAATCAGTCTTCCAGGCCGTCGAATCACTCAACAAGATCTGCGAGCAGCTCAACGAGCAACAAGTCGAGCAGTACTTCATTCCTTTGACTTTCCGTCTCTCCAAGGCCGACTGGTTCACATCCAAGATCTCCGCCACTGGTCTTTACACAACCCCATACCAAAAGTCAGATCAAGAGTCGCAAATTAAGCTCCGCCAGCAGTACGCACAGTTGGTTCACGATGACACGCCTATGGTACGGAGACAGGCCGCGACCAACATGGCCAAATTCGTGCGAGCCATGCCCGCGGATGTCGTTATCGAGCAAATGATTCCCCTATTCCAGCATCTTGCCAACGACGACCAGGACAGCGTTCGTCTGCTCACAGTCGAGGTCCTCATTGCAATCGCGGAAGTCATCCCAAAGGAGCAACAATCAAGCCACGGTGTCTTGCTTTCGTCACTGAGAAGTTTGTTCGAAGATAAGAGCTGGAGGGTCAGATACATGGTCGCAGACAAGTTTGAAAAGGTACGTACCAAAAAGGGTGATGCTCGAGCCGCTACTGATTTTTAATAGATCGCCAAGGCAGTAGATGACGAGGTTGTCAGTCGTGATCTCGTACCGGCTTTCATCAAACTCCTCAAGGACGCAGAAGCAGAGGTCAGGAGTGCCATCGCTGGTCAAATTCCAGGTTAGTGTCGTGATCCTGCTCAGCTATTTCGTGGTGCTAACAATATCAGGCTTTTGCACCCTTGTGGACAAGGAGGTGCTGCTACAGGAGATCATGCCTGCTGTGGAGGACCTTGTTTCCGACTCATCTCAACATGTTCGTGCATCTTTCGGCAACCAGATCAGTGGCCTTGCTCCTATTCTTGGCAGACAAGAAACCACCGATCACCTGCTACCAATGTTCCTACAAATGCTCAAGGACGACTTCCCAGATGTTCGCCTTAACATCATCTCAAAGCTCGACCTGGTCAACAACGTTATCGGTATCGATCTGCTGTCACAGGCGCTTCTTCCAGCAATTGTCAACCTTGCCGAGGACAAGCAATGGCGTGTACGCCTTGCGATCATTCAGCACGTGCCACTACTTGCTTCACAGTTGGGCGTCAAGTTCTTCGACGAGAAACTCTCAAATCTCTGCATGTCTTGGCTCGGAGACACCGTGTTCAGCATCAGAGAGGCGAGTGTTCAGAACCTGAAGAAGCTCACTGAAGTGTTTGGTGTTGATTGGGCCAACGAGGCGATCATTCCAAAGGTGGCCAACATGGCAGGACACCCCAACTACCTTTACAGGATGACCACATGCTTTGCCGTTTCGGTAAGTCAACAAGCCGCGGAATGGCTGAATCAAGGTTCATACGCTAACATGTTTGCAGACTCTCACCCCCGCACTCTCACTCCCAGTAATCGTCGAGTCGATTTTACCGATCTTGCAGACCCTTACCGGCGACCAAATCCCCAACATCAGATTTAACGTGGCCAAGTCGTATGCGGTCATAATCGATTCTTTGAAACGTCTCCCTGACTCAAATGAGACATTAATCACCATGGAGAAGGAGGGCAAGCCATTGAAAGGAAGCGAGAGGGGCGATCGGATCATCAGAGAGGAGGTACTGCCAACTCTGGAGAAGCTCACAAATGATGAGGATGTAGATGTCCGATTCTTTGCAAGCGCAGCAGCAAAGAGTTACGGAGATGCTATGCAGACATGAGAAGTCGAGCACGTGGTACAGACTGAGGCTAGATAGGGATCGATGCCTTGTGTCATTGGGCATCAAAGATAGACATGAAATCAAGCATCAAGATACCTTTTGCGATCAATACAACCTGGTCCAATTATCTGTTCGTAGATGTGACATGTGTGAGATGAATTTTGAGCTGGTATGAAGACTGCTATCGTCTCCAATCGTGTATGTCGTCAGTGTTCGGAGATCCCTCCTTGATCTTTCCGGTCGTTAAATTTCTCCTCCAAGCGAGATCAAGGGCTTGTCTTTAAGGTTAGATTGTAAGGATAGTAATCTTGTTCATCCTAGAGTCTCCGCAATTCAATCAAACCGTCGATAAACATCCGATACAACAAGATTGAGGTCGCGTGCGCACCGGCCTGGTGGCCCGGATACATGTAGGAAAGTGAAGTTGAACTGCAGATGTGATGTCATGCCCACAACAGTGTCGGAACTCTCCACGGTCCAGGTTCAAGGGGTTGCTTGGCAGCGAGATGAAGAGTGGAGATTTGCTTCAACACCAGACCCGAGTCTTCAATGAACAATACCGTATCAGTACACAGCAAGTCCATCATGCATGATACTCACATCATCATTGTCCGAACCTCTACTCTCGCTTGTTCCTTCTGCTGCATATGTCAAGTGTTGCTTTGCCCGCCATAGTCATGTCGGAGGGAACTTCAGAACAAGCACAACGTCCATCAACATCAACAAACCCCTGTAGCCAATCATGGCCGCTCTAGGGCTACCGATGAACGATTTATCCCAAGATCTCCACTTCTGTACTGTTGACGGAGGGGAAATGTCATGTCCAGTTGTGCACTGTTACGAGCACGTTGGCCGCGCTGATTACTGCCTTCACTAACCGTCCACAAGGAGAAATCCGATGGGTGATGCTCTCTGGAAGGCGGCACCGTGCACGAGACCGTCACAGTCCAGAGTGACTATACGGTGGCTGCGGAGAACTGGATTGCTTATGACCGATGAGTAGCAGTAAGGAGTAACTTACCAAAGCATCGTCACCCGAACTGCTCGTGCGGAGTGCTAAGAAACGCGGCCAAGCGAACATGGTCGCCGCGATATGGAGCACTACTGGAGTGTGCAGGAGGCGATAGATTATTCGAGGCTCCGGCTAATGGCACGCGATCATTTACGATTGTCCTCGAAGCTGCTTAGATCAGGTACTGGTTGCATTTGTGAGTCGGGGGATGTGCGTCTCTTGTTTTCCATCATCACGTCAAGCACAACATCTACACAGCTTCAATGCTTCGCATCTCCATTCGCTTTGACATTCTGTGTCCCCATTCACAAGTTCAAATCATTAATCACAAAAGCCTCCTGTCATTTCTACCACAAGAACGGTTACCCACAAGCCTCCCAAGCCTTTAACGGTCGGGCCCGCTTCTAGCTGCAGATCAAAGCAGGGGCACCGCCTAAGGCCCAATACTCATCTCGGATCTACCCAACATGTTGTTCGACGCCGTTATACACATCACTCTACATCGACAACACTAGCGACCGCCTCATTTCCCGCCCATGGAGACCACAAGCACAAAAAGGCGCTGGTGCCCTCCCCAAGTCTCTATTCCTCATCACTCACCTTGCCAACAATCAACAACAGTCGTCTTCGATAATATTTAATAATTGACCTCGGTCGTCCATTCCTTATATCACCAACTACAGTCGCTCTTCAGCATCTTCGGATCAGCCTTTTTCAGCCTATTACCTTAATACAACAACCTCTTTAATCAACCACCAACCAACCCAAACAACAACCATCAAAATGCGTTTCGAGATTGCCGCCGCTGCCCTTATCGCTGGCTTCGCCGCCGCCGCTCCTCAGGCTCAGGGAACCGCCCCAGCCATGGGCCAGGTCACCTCCACCATCATGGTCACCGACCTTGTTACCATCACCAGCTGTGCCGAGACTGTCACCTCCTGCCCAGCCCGCACCGAGACCAACATCCACGCTGTTACCACCGTCCTCCCAATCCTCAGCCAGATCACCTCCACCATCATGCAGACTGATGTTATCACCATCACCTCCTGTGCTGCTACCGTCACCGACTGCCCAGCCCGCACCTCCACCACTTCCTACGCTGTTGTCACCACCATCCCAGTCGTTGGCAAGCCAGGTCTCTCCACCGGCACTCCAAACAACGCCGCTGCCTCTGGCAACGCTCCACACAACTCGGGAACTGGCTCCCAGACCTACCACATGCCATCTGCCACTGGCTACAAGGGCCCATCCTTCACTGGTGCTGCCTCTTCCCTCAACGCCGGCGCTGCTCTCGCCGGTGTTGGTGCCGTCGCTGCTCTCTTCCTTTAAGTCATTGGACTTGAACTTCATGTTTGATGTCTTCACATGACGACAACAGGATCAGCAGCAGCCGCGTGCAAATGCAATGCCGCTGGTCTATGAACATCTTCTCCTAATTACCCAATACAGAGATTTCATGACTCTTTGGCATTGCAACGGCGTTCTTACACTTCTTATTGGGTAATACTTCGCAACACATACATTATTTGATGCTTTGGTTTGGCTTTTTGCGAAAAGGGGAATGTATCTAGGGAACAGGTACCTAATGAATCAGGCTCAACTCCGGTTATCGGGGCGACTGGCATAAATCTATTGAGTGAGCAAAAAACCTACCTTCCACTTGTGCTTCCTTCTGTGACTTGTTTCGTTTCGGTCTCGGTAACACACTCCCAACTTCCACTGGCGAAGTCCAGGTAAACATCAACAACGACCGTTTGCGGAAACTACAACGTTCTTTATTTCGGCCTGAGATTTGTTCAAAACGGTCATAGCTGGGAGTCAGTAAAGGTTTGACTGCGCGTCAGCTGACTCTTTCCCGTTCTGAGGCGGCAGCCACGGTGATCATTAATTTCCACCTGTGCCACTCATGGGATGCGCTATCGACCAGGACACGAATACGATACCTTACGCGGCTGGAACCTTAGGGTCGCTGATGTAGATACTGGTGACGACTCATGACCACAAAAGGTGAATTTCGCTTGTCTGACCGAATACAACCTAATCGTTGAATGCCAGTCCACTCTATGTAGAGCTAAAGGCGTGCACGAGACTCAGAAGAAGTCGGAACCAGCCGCCGTCAACTAGGACTTCTTCGGAATTCGCATAATGGACGTGGAGACCGAGATAATTGGAACCAATGCAAAGAAGGGGAAGTTGAGAGTTTCCCAGCATACAGGAAAATCCTACTCACCAAATAAGAAGATACAGCTTCCAAGTGCACATACCGAGTATTTTGAGCTTACACTATGTCTTTCAGCACTGCATTCTCTTCTCGTATTCAAAGGTCAAGCTGCGAGTACCCGAGTTCTTTCCGAACGTCTACAGCATGGTGAAAGAGGTGCAGCTCTTCGGATGCCAGATAAGGTATCGTCGAAAGTAATGTAATCTTGCTTTGATATTGTTCAGAAGTCCAGATTCCGTGCGGCTCTGCGGTCGGGGATATTCGTGAATTGGAGAAGCGACGATCTGGAGAAGCAGAAAGCTTGGCTCTCTTACTGCAGTGGAAATGACGTGTATACGTCCTCATTCGGCTCCAGCACATGGCTAATTCAGGCAGGCATGGAGTACACCTGTCTATCTATACAGCTAGGTCCACAATCAGAACTCAGTACAGTCATAGGCTCTAATTCAGACGATCACAATCGTTGTGACCAAAGAGAACAACATCCGAAAGTCGTGTTTGTGTAGACCAGATCTGGAAGGCTCCCCCGCCGAACAATCCCGATTTGGAACATTGATCTTATGATTACATCATTTGGGTCTTCGGGTAACGACGGTTCGTCCATTACAGTATCTGGACCTCATACCATCCACCTCGCTGTGGAACCTCTATACCACCAATAATCGCACGATAAGTCGTTCCATTCTCATTCTTTACGCTCACACCTCTCTTACCCGGAAAGACGACCACACGAGCACGTGCTCTTCAATCATGTCTGAGCTGCACGACGCCCTCAAAGCATTGGACTCGACAGAGTGGTCGGATGTCCCTGCTGACAACCCGAAGAGCTTCCTGCAACATCAATTCGAAGCTGGCGAGCTCATCTGCAACTCTGTACCACCTCCTCCTGGCGGCACCGCTTACGATGCTGCCACTCCTTCACAAAGCACCGTCGATAGTGCATCGTCGTCAAAAGACGTCTCGATATCTGATGCCAGGCCTCAAGATCCGCATCCCTCTCACGTCGAGCTCCGAAGTGCTTGGGGAAAACCAATGAAGCTGTCGGCCAAGGACAACCCACTAGGTGTGAGCGTTTACAAGATGGCGGGCAAAGACAGAAACGGGGCGTGGTTTGCGCGGAGAAGCATACACGAAGGGATATCGTTTTCGAAATTCAAGAAAGCAATGGCATGGGAGTTTGCAGAGTCCATGGCTGTCGAAGGTGGACCTGGTGTGGGAGCTGTCAGAGGGCTCGCGGCAGATTCAAGATTAGAGAAAGACCAAGTCGAAGGTGTAGGACAACTCGAAGTCTACCAGCTCAGCGCACAATTCCCTGGTCCAACCACTCCTCGCGAATTCATCACTCTCCTGATGACAAGTTCAGATGCAATTGGGGAAAAGACAGGAGCAGGACAACCACCACCGAGGCATTACATGATTGTTTCGAAACCATGCAACCACCCAGCTGCAACGGAAAGGACCGGATATATACGAGGCCATTACGAGTCCGTCGAGATGATTCGCGAAATCCCTCTACATCACAAATCTGGCGACAAGGAGAAGGCAGACCTCAATCCTGTTGAATGGATCATGGTCACTCGCAGTGATCCGGGTGGAGGAATCCCTCGCTTCATGGTCGAGCGAGGTACGCCAGCTGGTATCTGCTCAGATGTATCCAAGTTCCTTGACTGGGCCACAAGCAAGAGCGTGAACGAAATCCCCGACCCAAACTCTGAGCAGGAGATGGAAAAGGCAAGCGAGAAGAAGAAGCAACAATCGTCAACGAGTCAATCAGGCCCGGTGGCTACAGGAAAAGTGGCACAAGGCCCATTGAGAAAGGAGGAGATGGTACAACAACCAGCGTCGTCCGGTCTGGTCTCCCAATTCACTGGCGCTTTGGACGCCTATGCACCGACAGTCGTCTCTCAAGCAGCACACGAATACCTTGATGTTCCCGATGCTCCTCAGCCACAGCCTCTGGTAGTAGCGCCCGATACTTCGGATTCAGATTCGGACTCAGACTACGAGTCAGCAGACGACTTTGCCAGCCGTAACCGTGCTCAACAGTCGAAGTCGACAGAGTCGTTGGGTAACTCATCAACCACGGAACCGCTTGTCAAATCCGGCTCTCACCAAGACAAGGAGCTCCAGAAGCTTGCCAGCCAGAGACTAAAAATAGACCACAAGCTGGAGGAGAAGCGTGAAGCAGAGGAGGAGAGACTGAAGAATCACGAGCAGAGCGACGCCGGGGAGATTGAAAAGGCGAAGGCCAAGCACGACAAGGAGTTGGCCAAAGCTCAAGAGAAACATGACAAGGATGTCCTCAAAGTCGAGGCCAAGCGTGAGAAGGAATTGGAAAAGGCCAGGAAGAAGCGTGACAAGCAGCTCGATAAGGACGTTCTGTCAAAGGTGACGCGTGAGAGGGACGACTTCCGCCACCGCGTCGACTTGATACAGAAGGAGAATGATCTTCTGAGGAAACAGATTAGCGATGTGCAGGCAGAGAACACGGCGCTCGCCAGCAAGCTCAGTGCAGTCACTGGGTCTAACGTTCAAGCGGGTAGGACTAGCGGGTAGAGCTAGTTCTAGGCAGAAAGAGAAAGTATGAAACGAGTGATGAGAGAGAATATCGATGTTCTCAATACCTCGACAGTGCGAAAGACGGTTGGTCATCGAGCTACGGCATCATGACTTACTCAATCAGACTATAGCCTGACCAATAATGTAAATACTTCCTGTGGCTTCAGTTATGATCCCGATCTCTCTGATCCTAGGTGTCAACGATAGTGACTCATTTGCACGGTTCTGTTACTGTACATGCATAGTCTGAAACGAAGGCTTTTGAGGTCGAAGATCATGATGCATGTACGCGCTGTGGTTGTCGACCGCGGATCATGAAGCGCGGGGGTCTTCTGTCTATCAAGCTCTTTTACTACATGTAGGCATAAGGCATAAAGTACGTCACTGTCGTCCCGAGCGCCTCGAGCAGATCATGGCGGTATCTAGTGGAGAAAGTCCAGAATGGCGGATGCAGATAATGCACGTAAGGTAGAGAGCGGAGGAGGAGGCGGTCGCAGAAGCGGTCGCAGGCGGCTCTCTGTTTGTCACATGCTTTTTCCCACAAGACGCAATTTGTGCAGCCTTGGAATTTGCGATCGACCATGTCGCCGAACCAGCTTCAGTCGCGGTGATGCGCTGGCATTTCCGAACTTGCTTGCTTGCTTGAGGCGCAGCTCTTCTCTGGACCTCATGTTCGATATTACCCAAAACTTGATCACGGAATTTTCCAACGGACGTAAACATATGCTTTTCGGCATGAACGAGAGGATCGTCAGTCTCGTGCTGATCTTCAGGTCCGAGTTTCTTGTTCGTATCTCGTACAGTGGTGCATGGTGCATGCGGCATGCGGTGCGGTTTGAGTAATAATAGGCAACTCTAGCCACCGGCAAAAGATTCCCACTTTTCCAGACGGACAGACCGATGCACAGCACGATCGACGTCTAGCTCGATGCTGTGCACTCTTCTTTTCTCTTCTTCTTCGTCATCACCTCATCTATCCGACAGTTACACAGCCCTGACAATAGTCATCACGAGAGCAGCCAGCGTGCACGACAGCAGTGTTCTAATTATTGTTCCATGCCAGGGCAAAGAAAGGTACGCCTAACGTGCATCACGCGTCTTCGTTTCTGGAAGCGCCAGATACACTTTGCACGACGACATTACGCGTCGTAGTCTGAACCTTGGTCGTTTTGACGGCTCATTTCGCATTCTCCGTGGCGGCAGGCCTCGCTTTTGCCATGATGATGGTTCCCACCGAAGAAGAGGGCTAGAGAGCAAGACCCCGGCTCGCGGCGCCGATTGGTTCAGCTGGCGAGGCGGCTGAGGGACCGTCTTTTTTAGGGCGGAGATCCGGGGCAAATCATCGTCGACCTACACTCTTCTGCTCCGACGTCTGATAGCTGGGCCACGCACTTTTGTGAGCGAGAACGAGGTCGAGGCGATCGATCGTGTCCCTGTTACATACACCTCTGTCACGTACCGTCTGCCGGCCTAAACAACCATAGGTCTGTGCGACTCCTCCAGTGGTGGTAGTGAATATGCAACACCGCTGCAGTCTGGAGGTAGATAGGTTCTCATCTTCGTGTTCAATTCGGCTGCAACCACGGATCGGATAGCCTATCTGACATGACCAACACTCGCACAAGAAGAACAATAGACTGGGGGAAGCATGTAATATTGACAGACATGACGTGCATAAATGCTGCATTGTGCTACAGTACCGCCAGACTGAGACGGATGCTTCAGCAGTCGCCCGAAATTGGGGCGATCCAAAGAGATACGTACAACTCTATCGAGCAGACGGAAGCCTCGTATAGCAGCTGGAGTCCGTCGCAGCGGCTGCTTGCATGCGAGTCTGAGCACTCGATGGGTAGCTGATGCTTGCTTACCACAGGGCCTAGCCTGACTGAACTACGAAAGTACCACACGTCCCGCACGCCGCGCACGAAGACGCGAAAGAGGCAATCTCATTCTTTTGACGAGTGGGACGTCGACGTACTGTAGGTGACTAACTCCTGCTTCCTCTGCCTCGTCTCATGCACGCTGGCACAAGAAGAAGATGAATGTATATTACTATGTTGTGCCCTGTGCATTAGCGTTCCTCGCAGCAAGCTTACTCACCCGCGATATTGAAGTAGATTGTGGCTGTGATCCGGAAAGATCGAATTATTGCCAACTTGCCTTATGCTGTATCTCGAGACGCATGAAACGACGATGATGATTCTCATAATGGACGAAGAGAGTGGAATAGTCCGTCGACTCATTCGTGCATGCCACCCACCCTCTTCATGTTTCCAGCTTTTGGCTTCGGCCTGTGCGCCTGCAGTAGCGCCGCCCGCTGAATCCACACTGCCTCTCTCCACCACCTGCAGTCCACCGTACGTACCGCAGACCGGCACTCTTCCTCTTATTATAATAAGCTTTTGCACTTCGACGGCTTGATGGTTCTTCTGTCCCTACCTACCTACCTTCCTACCTTACCCTCGTCCTCGCTCGTTCCTTTCTTACTCTCCTCCCACCTCTCATTGGTCCTCTCTTTTCTCTACTAACCCTCTAGCCAGGAACGCAACCAGACAATATCCCGTTCAAACCACTCACTTTCTTACTCTGTTCCATCGCATTTGTTTTTCATACAGCTGGTCTATAATACATCCGTTCGTCCATAACCTCATCGCGTTTTGCAGTACAGTCTTGCTCGAGGGAGAACCATAGCCAACATGCCGATGCAACTATTACCGAAATCGGCTGCTGCGTTTGCGCCGAGGGCAGCTCCGAATATCGTTCTGAACACAAGGGTAGAACCCTGGCTTACTCAGGCGATAAAACGTGTCGCCAAGGTCAAGCGTACTCTCAATAATCCTCAGCAACATCATCGCGTGCTTACCGAGCTGCTTGGAGGTACCGCAGCCATCTGGAATCTGGCATCGATTATTCTGCCCAAAGCACCAAAGGCCGACCTTGACCAGTACGACGACGACCCTCTGATGGAAGCTATGCACAACTATGACATGTTACACATTCAAGCCTACATTGTGCATATCGACATGGTTTCTCAGCATGAGGTAGCCTTTAAGTTGACCCCGGAAACCATCGAGGCTCTCATCGACTACCACAAGGATATCTTCTGCGTCGATGCAGCTGCGTCAATATTCGACTGGCCGGAGAAGGATGCGCAGATCAAGAAGCTTCAGGAGGAATTCAAGCAGGCTGTCAACCGATTTGTTTTTCGAACACACGTTCGTGCGCTCGAAGGGCTTGAAGAAGATGGTGCCGGTGAGTTGCTCGAGGGTCGGTCCGAAGTTGTCAAGGGAGCAGTCACTCAGCTCTTCGCACCACTTCTGCCTCCTCCTCCGCGCATTGTCGACATTGTTCATTCGACGTCTACGTTTGCTGCAACCGCTTCTGCAAGCGGATTGGTTGCAGGCTGGTGGCAGCCGACTGGTTTTCTTGCCCCTGCCCCTTCCCAGCCAACTTCCTTCGATCCGTGGAGAGTTTTACCCTCGACGCCGAGTCCTACCAGCACAACCTGCAGTGATGCCCAGCTCCAGCAATGCTGGCCCGCCACCTCTTTGGCCTTGGATCTGACACATCTTTCTTCGCCCACACCATCCTGCACACAGCCAGTCTACACCAGTGCAGCACCCCTTTACAGCTCGCCGCAAACACTGTCTGTCATGCCACCAATGTTCTACCCCAGTCAGCTGCCTCAGAGCTGTGCCTCGGTGGCGACTGGTAGCATTGATAGCTTTGGCTTCAGTTATAATGCCTTTGCTGCACCTCAGTACGCTACCACCATGTAGCCGAACTGGGCACCAAGCATACTGCCGTCAGACACCAACGCGGTCGAGCCAAGAGATGTGCAATGGCCTACACTTTCTCGTCAATGATTACTTGGCTGCCAGGATCGGTCCCGGGAGACTGTGCACATACCGAGTCTGGACGAGCAGCACAATTCCTATTCTTCAACTGCAGTGCATATCAAGAAAAGGATACCCGATGTTGCGCATTAGCATCACCCCTCATATGGACGGCGTTTGTACTATGATTTCACCAGCGAGCGACTTCTTCTTTGCGACTTTACTGTGACTCTGCAACAGCTTTCAAAGTCATTTCACACACTACATACTCCACTGGCTGGACCGGTTTTTCCTTTTTGTCATGATTGATGCACACGACCTCTGGAAGCCACGATGCATGAATCACGACGTCTACTGCAATACAACGAGAGATTGGATACAAGCCTCGCGGCTCGACGATGATCTAACGGAGGGGGCAATCTGCTTGCCGATCTCGATCACGTCTATTCCAATTCGAAAGCCCGGCGCTTTCTTCTCTTCGATAGCTGGGCTGTACTTATTACGGCACCTCACCGCTAGCCGGTAACAGGGCTCGAAGGGTATAGCATGTCACCAGATATGGGTACTGGTTACCCCTTCGACGATCTTTTGACGACTAGCTTTGTGCAGGGGCTGGACCCCAAGACTAATCGACGCCACCACTGGACATATTCTCTTCGTCGAAACGACGCTCATCGAACGGATGCGAACACCAGGCAAACTCGACACCTCTGTGAGGCTCGAGTGGCCGTCGGGGCTGAGGAACTCCTGCTAGTCGGGAAGACCCCGCATAGTCCTACGGCGCGCGTGAGTTAGTAGGATAGTTAGTAGTAGAGTGTTGGAGGAAATGAACAAGGATATCGTTCGGTGGTGGCCCATAGGCCTCATTCCGCCTATGCTGCGCAGGATCGCAGAAGCCTAAACAATGCCTGGTGCATTTGATGGCGATTGGAATGCTGGCTACTTTTCTGTTTCGTAGTAAAGCATAATTGGACAATTGTTCTCCCATGTTGTTGTTGGGTGGTGTTGTCGATCTTTGCACGTGGGAAAGGCGTGCTGTGCTATATACGCCACCTATAAGCCACGCTATTATTGCGAGAGTAAAATAGGTGACCCCTTGCGTTATACAGCGAATTGTCCCGAATGCGGAGAAAAGAAGGCGGCTACAGGAGAGAAAGAACTCGGCTAAGAATGATGTTTTCGTCCTTCGGGTGTGCGGTGCGGCGGCCACTGAAACAATGGAAAGCGTGTGCGAGTCTCGGAGGCTTTCGCCATGCAGTCTGACACCCCGTCCAACCGTCCAGCCTCCACCGTCACACAATTAACTTGACGGTTCACAGCATTGCGCTGTCAATGCTTCACGATATTCACCCCACCTGAAGAGATGGTTTGAGGCGGTATTGAGAACCAAAACCAGAACCATCACAAGCATACCTGGCGGCCTATTATTGCCGCATGAATAAATTCCTAGCATATAACGTTACAGTATCCGCGTGTGGGTGGCCATGCCCATGCCACCTGCCGACACACCTCTTGACGTACTTGCTCTATCCACCAGATATCACCATCGTGATACATTGCTGATGATTCGCAGAGTGACACATCGGAGTACCTGGGTTTACTTCCTACAGATCGCTCATCGACGCCTCTATCCTACCTCTCATCTCCTGTGCCAGACCTCGCATCCACTCTAGTAACCCAAGCCGAGGACGATGCCGATTATGACAATATTCAGTTCCTGCGCACACCAGTCGAGTCCATAGACGACTCTTCCGCCCAAATGTCTGCCTCTCGACAAGGGGATGCCTCCCATCCTCGACAGCATCGTTCTTACAACTCCGGCCGTCCGCCTGAGCAACAGAACAATGACAATGCCGCCCAGGTCGACGCTTCTGAATACCGACGGAATCGAGAGCGCATGTATCGCGTCATGAACAGACTCCAGGCTACAGGTACCGATAACAACCCCAGGCATACCTTTTCGACCCACAACTGGCACCATTACAGTCAGGCAATGCTCGCCCTGCCGCTGCATCAACAAGAGCCGGAAGTCCAGGAAATGGTTGGAGAATTGACGAGGGAGAACAGTGGTCTTTCGCCTCAGACCGCCATGCTTGTCGCTCGTTCGAGGCTTGATCGCGAACATGACCTCCGGCTCGAAGCACGTTCGAGAATGGGTCAAATAAGAAGTGTCCGGGATCAGGAGCGTGACAGGATGGATCAGTATCGGGTCGCCGAAGAATCCAATAGCAGCCCTCCAATAAGAGACCCTGTGGAAGCAGCGGTCGTGGTGGGGCCATCTAGGCGAAATGAGACTCTGAGGTCCACCGCTATCATGCAGCATGCGCGGACGAACAACACCACGGAAGGATTGCTGAGGTATGCTGCGGACACCTACGGCAGGGGCACTCATTCTCAATCTAGGCCTCGCAATCGATTGCAGGAACCGACTAGGCATCAGCAAGAAACCCCGAACGAAGAGACAGAGACAAGCTCTTTGTCGACATGGCAGCGATTAGCACGGACAGGTGGACAAAATCCGGGTCAAGGCCTTAACCTCTCCTATCCACCAACATTCGACTCAAGTCAATGGCGCCGGGACATCCTCGCTGCCCACCCGCAGAACAGAATACAGCATGCGAGCAAACCACCACCGACTGTTGTTTCGCTATTTCTGGAGAATGCAATCAGATACCTGGACCGCATACGTGACAGCCAGAGTTACAATGACTCTTTAGACGCTGCAATGGACACTGGCTTTGCGAACAAGGAGTTCTTTGCCGACAAGCACGATGATTTCATTATGGATGTCAGTCAAATACCTCTTCCTTCGAGCTCCTCCTGGATGCAGTCCGGTATCAAGTTCAGGGGTAGCCAGCACACCACCCACCAGTCTGAGCCCGAGCGGTCCACGTACCGGCCGGTTGGTTACCCGAATAATGTTACCTGGGAGCCCGAACAGCAACCCTTTGATGCAACCCGTCCGTGGCTGAGCTATAACGCACCATTTAATTTCAGTCGTTTGACTGGAGAAGCTCCCGGGACCACTCTTCCGGTTCTTGAGAACTGGCCCGTCAAGGTGACAATTCACGCCGTAGACGAGCAAACCATGACATTGTCCGGCACGATGCAAGCCTACGACGTGCCAAATCACACCATCCCCGCTTCAACCACACGCCCCAGCACCCGCGACTCGCCCATCACGACCTACCTCGAAGGCCACATAATCGACCACCGCACCCACAGTTTCCGCACGCCCTGCGACGAGAAGAAACACCACCACCGCTCCAGCGACCGCGTACGCACACCTGCTCCGCCATCAACGACCCCCTCCCGCCCTACAACAAACCGCATAACCTTTCCCCCAACAACGCCCACCATCGACGCCGCAAATTGGCGCCGCCTACCGCCGTTCTCCTCCATCGAGTCCGACGACGAAGTCGCCCGCGTGCTCCTCTCCCTCGACCGCCTATCCGAGATCAACTCGCAGTACATCTTCATGCGCTGGAAAGAGCGCTGCTTCATCCACAGCACGTGCAGCGCGTGTCCCAATTCTCCACGGCGGGCCAACGGCACCAGCAATCACTCCGGCGGCGAGGGCGACGATACCGATACGGGCCATGGACTGACCATCAGTGGATTTTACTATGTCAGTCTTTGTAGAGCGACGGGCGAGGTCAGGGGTTTGTACTTTGATCCTGCTACGAGTCCTTATCAGTGCTTGAGGCTCGAGGGCCGGAGGGACAGTATTGGTGGCGGCGCGTGGGCGTTCAGATGATTTACGTTGATTCATGGAGGGGAAAACTTGAGCGGATTACGAAGACGTTTGCATTGGAACGGCCGAGAATCGCATGCATCGAAGCGTCTGTTTTGGTTAGACCTGGGCTTGGGAAGACATGTTGGATGTGTTGTCGGTATCGAGCGGTAGATGGAGGTGATCATGAATTATGATATTATCGTTTCTCTCTCCGTTTTCCGTGTCTTTTCGATCGTGACGACTGGGTTATCACAGGTAATGAGTCGGCGTCTCAGACAATCGTGAAGCATTGACACATGGGATTCATGCACTGAGGTCAAGACGTGCAGATACAATGACACTCACGAGCATGTACATGGCACACTGTATACGAAGTCGAAAGTCTTTTTTATTCTCCGACCAAGCAAGATGGCACACGATGGTCGATTGTGCATCAGATATCCCCTCAATCAAGCTGACATATCCTCCGAGCTCTTGAAAATCACCCATCATGTCCCTTGTCCATCATCCGGCAGAACTTTTTCCTTGCTGTGCTAGTCTTCTCTTTCACTGCTTCACAGACACGAGACGTTTACTGCTCGGTCTGGAAGTAGTTGAGGAGAACGGAGCGCTCCTGGGAGTCCTCACCCCAGTCCTTGACGACGACGCAAGAGCAGTTGACGACCTTGCGAGCGTTACCCTCACGGTCAATCTGGCCTGTTCGAATCATCAGCACCAAGTCTCAAGAGCCACCCACATCCCTGTAAAGACGTGACGTGATAACAAGATGGGACATAAGAACGTACACAAACCAGCCCATTCACCAAGCTGCTTTCCGTCCGGGACCTTGATGAGCGGGATCTTGTGCTCGGAGCAAAGAGCGACGACGAGCTTCTTGTACGCCTCCTCCTCGCACGCCTCGTTGAGCACACACATGTGAGCCTGGCGACGGTCGAGCGCCTTGGACGCCTCGCGCAGACCGCGCGCGAGGCCGTCGTGGATCAGCGCGATCTTGAGCACGCCCTTGAGCGCGTCGAGAACAGACATGCTGCCGCCGCCGCCGGCGTCTGCGTTGACTTCGACTTCGTTGTTGTCGGCCGCGACTTCCTCGCCGCCGACTTCTTGGGTTGGCTCTTCTACATCCGACTGCAGAGGGTGTTAGTGCGTGGACTTCGGAATGTTGGAAAGGGCGATGGTGGTGTGTTGAGCGCTGGCCTGAGCTGGAGTCGTATGCGCTTTCGCAGGCATTGACTGGTCCGGGCCAACGACAACTACCACCACCATCTCTGCCCCCATTCACGATTGCTGACTGACCATTTTGGCAGCTGTGACTTGGCTGTTAATACGCGTTGTCAGATGATCCTCGAAGGTGTTGGTTAAAAGAAATCGTAGCCCGAAATTCCACTCGACATTTGAGGTCCAGTCGGAATTTCGCACTCGCGATTGGCGATGCCGAAGTTGATCCGATCTTATCTTTCCGCCTTCTCTTATCAGATCCGTCGAAGACGAGCACATATTATGGTTAAGCTATGCTTCATGAGCACATAAACGCGAGCACACTAATGCATGCACTTGAGAGTCATGTTGCGAGTCACAGCGAAAGGTCACGTAGAGCTCGTAGAGGTTGTCCGTGGTCTCAGTTTGTCAAGCACGTGTTGGCTCCCTTGATCAGTTTGGCACAGATACTATCAATGCCTCAGCACTACCCTTCAATATGGGAACCTAAAGTCTAGACGTCCATTCCCCTCTTTCTCCCGCTGCTCATGATCATTCTGATACATCACCTTTTCGTGAACGGACATCTCCTGCCATTGTCGGTCCTTTCTCCTGTTCGTCGATCGCAGAAAGTAGCCTTGCCCAATAAACACAAGACAAGCCGTGATGCCAATAGTTATGGTGACAATGTTGCCTGTGTAGTAATACGGCATGTCTGACTTTTGGTAGACTTGTGTCGAGATGATGGCACCTACGAGGAACAGGACGGAGTTGGTGGCGAGAAGAGTCGCTCGCTTCTTAGTCGAGTAGCAGCTGGCTGACAGCCATCCAATCTGAATTGGACCCCAGTTTGGACATCCGACGATGAGAGTAGCCAATGACCATCGTACCCACGAACTTCCGCCAGGGGCCATGCTTTCTAATGCTACCAGCATCGGCAGCACAACCCCTGCAGCAATAGTACAGTGCCATGTCCGCTCGTTGAAATGCTCGCTGCTCCACGATAGTCCAAGAACTGTGAAAATCTGCATGACCGAAGAAGGTATGGCAAGCATATTGCTCTGGAACACGGAGAAGCCAAGTCCTCGCATGTTGAGATGAAGGTATTGTATTGTCTGACCGGACCACGGGGGATTGGTCCGATAAGAGCGGATAGAAAGAACCCCCAGAATGCCTTGTCTTTCCAAGAAGAGATGACCTCGCCGAAGCTCGGTATATGGTGTGCATCCTTTTGTCCCTTTGAAGCATCATCTCGAAGCGTGCGATTGACTGCAATAACCTCCTGTTGGGCTGTGAACCATGACCTGCGCCAGAGAATGCTTTTGGTGTGAGTGACCGAGGTGGGCAAATAGAGAAGGCTCACGACTCCGCAAAGAACCACGCCAATACCCTCTATGATGAACAACCAGAACCAACCAGGTCTCGACATGACACCTCGCATGCGTAGCAGACCGGCTGCTATGAGAGATGCAATGACTTGCGAAAAGTCTCCGACAGATGCGAATATGGCGAGACGAGGGACCAGCTCTTTCCCGGTGTAAAACTCCGACAGGAAGAGAATGGTGCCGGGCATGAAACCACCCTCGAAAAGTCCAACCAAGAATCTTGTGATCAAGAAGGAAGCCCTGCCGGTCACGAAAGCCTGCGACCATGAGACGGTGCCCCACGCAAGTACAATCCAAGGGAACACATTGCGGTAGCCGTATTTCAGAATCATGAATTGTGTTGGGAACTCGGAAAGTAGAATGCCTACATGAGAGAGGGTCGCACCAGTGTTGTAGTCGTTTGTAGTGAGGTGGATATCATCGAGGAAGCCGTCGGTGAGCGCATTCGAAAGGTTATGCCTGTCCATAGTCATCGCTACACCGATGACGCAGAAGAACGCCAGGAGATGCCAATCGATCACTCGGAGCACTGCAGTCTCCTCAGCACGGGTCCATGTCGCGGGGGGATCGTAGGCCCTACAGTCTGCATACGACTCGTCCGGTTTTATCGATTCTGGTCTTTCTTCATTCTCCGCGACAGCAATGATAGGTTCGGTATATCCACTGTCTTGTCTGTGATGAGGATTGGGCTTCGCGGAGGTGTCGTAGATATCGAGAAGCGGCATGTTGGATGTCGAAGACCGGACTGATGTTCCATGTTTCGAGAGCAGCTCGGGTCATTGGTAGTTTAAGGCTGTTCGTGATCATATTAAGCGCAGTATCATGAGGTCTCAAAACGAGGGTGCATCGTGATGCACCCGTACAGCCTCATGGTGGGTTATCGCCTGAGTCAGACCATGCACAGTAAGTCGGCGCCGAATGAGAGTTGTTCACGCGGCCATGATTGCATGCGGTGAGTTCCGAGTCCATCCATCCTAGACCGCGACCTGCAGCCATCGGTTTCCTATAGCTGATCTGGAAAAGAAGTGCAAGCGTTCCCACGTGGCTGTGGGACTGTGACTTGCCGTGACAGGACCAGATGAGGGAGTTGTTGCGGAGACGGTTCTTTGTCGTGACCAGCCAGACGGTAAGTTACTTCGTGCTACATTGAGTTTTTGTACGCAACTCCGCGGACGAACCGGTTCCTGGTGTATGATATGTAGGAGAAACTACTCTGACTCGGGATGCTTCAAAACGACCTCAACCCTTCACCTACCTTTGCCTCGTTCGGACCCGAATGATTCATGCGTATTCTTTCTTCTCGAGCTTCTGATATCGAAAGCCTGGTCGTCTTGTACAAGTAATGTACCTCATAGTAGTGGGACGCGGCACCTGCCAGTGTCTGGACAGAGCTATGTGATCAGTCAACACTGAGACATTGCAGCAGTACTGGTGGGTTTTATGATCTCGATTCGTCTGTGATGCACGTGTTACACAAGACGTTCTCGTCTATCACGGGTGCTCGTTATGACTTTACAAACATTGAAGAGATATAGGATGATTTCAAGATGCAGATGCGAAGAGATTGTGAGGTGTCAGGTCGAAGACGGTCCGTTGTCGTGAAGTGACGTTGTTCGCGGACGAGCTCCGGTGTTCGGACCAAAGTCACCGCGAGGACGACGATCGTTCCTGCCTTGACAGATCGCAGCTACATTTATTCGTAACCACTCCCAATGAAATCAAATCGGTGGTATTTCCCAACTGTTTCCTCCGTAGTAGTATCGTGTTCGCTGTCACTTCTTTCCGAGGCCGTTACGAACGAGAGTCAGCAGTGCGGTTGCCATACATAGACACTACTATGGCGCCGATCAAAAGCATCGAGTACTTCAGAGTGATGCCTAGATGGCTCTTCGTCAAGATCTGTGATACAGAAGGCAATTCTGGTTGGGGCGAGGCGACGCTAGAGGGACACACTGAGGCCATTGAAGGCACCTTGGATGGCTTCATCAAGCGCTTTACGGGGCTGGAAGCCGAGGAGATTGAACACATCTGGCAGCTGGCTTGGAGACAGAGTAAGAGAGTCGATTAATGACTAATAGCCTACGCTGACTGTACTTAATGCAGGTTTCTACCGTGGTGGTCCTGTGTTCCAGTCTGCATTGGCTGGAATCGACATTGCGTTGTGGGACATGAAAGCTAGGAAACTTCAGGTACCCATATGGCAACTACTAGGTGGCAAGGTACGTGATAAGGTCTCTGTCTATGCTTGGATAGGGGGCGATCGACCTTCCGATGTTGAAGCTGCTGCCAAAGCTCGCCTCGATCAAGGCTTCAAAGCGGTCAAGATGAATGCCACCGAGGATGTTGGCTGGCTGGACTCGCCACGGACGCTAGAGTCTGCAGTGGAGAGGTTGAAGACTGTCAAAGCACTAGGTATGGATGCCGCTCTGGACTTCCATGGCAGACTGCACAAACCTATGGCGAAGCAGCTGGCAAAAGCACTGGAGCCGCATGGCCCACTCTTCATTGAAGAGCCTCTCCTGAGCGAACATCCAGAAGGCATCAAGCAGATCTCAGAATTGACCACTTGTCCGATTGCCCTTGGCGAACGTTTGTATAGCAGATGGGACGTGAAGAGATTTCTGGAAGGTATGCCAGCCTGAAAGTAACGCTGATCGCAAGTCTGATACCGTCGCAGATCGTTCCGTGGACGTGCTGCAGCCCGACATATCACACTGTGGAGGTATCTCTGAGATGAAGAAAATAGCAGCAATGGCTGAAGCATATGACGGTAAGGATTCAGACCGACGAACACTCGGAAGATACCTCGAGACTGACTTACCACTAGTGGCAATTGCACCGCACTGTCCTCTTGGACCAATCGCTTTGGCGGCTTGTCTCCAAATAGGAATATGTACGCCCAACCACCAAATCCAGGAAATGTCTTTGGGTATCCATTACAACGTGGCTGCAGGATCGTACGACATTGATAGCTACGTGCGGAATCCAGAAGTCTTCAAAGTCACAGATGGACATGTCGATATCTTGAACGGTCCGGGTCTGGGCATCGAAGTGAACGAAGACCTCGTTCGAGAAGTGGCCAAAACAGCGGAGGTGTGGCCACTCGGAAGCTTCTACGGTCGAGACGCAGGCCTAAGGGAGTGGTAGATACATTGCAGATGTGGCTGTACATACTCTTATTCAGGCAACCTTGACCACGACTTTGCCAAAGTGCGCACCGGAGGCAAGATATTGCAGGGCGTCCTTTGCTTGATCAAAGTCAAAGACTCGGTCGATTACCGGACGAATCTGTTTGGCCTTGTAAATCTCCAACATCTCCTCGAATCGGTCTTTCGGTCCGTTCAAGATACCTTTGAGTGTCACGTTGCGTTTGAGGGCCATGACGTTGACGTTTGGACGTTTGTCGGCGGAGTCTTCCTTTCCAGACAAATAGCCAATGCAACTGATCATGCCGCCAAAAGTAACACATTCGAAGCTTTTTTGCAGCGTCTCGGCTCCACCCGTCTCCAGTATAATGTCGACACCGTCGCCGTTTGTGATCTCCATGACCTTTTCGTCCCAGTTCGATGTCGATTTGTAGTTAATGGTATGTTCGGCACCCAACTCGCGGGCCTTTTCCAATTTCTCGTCAGAAGACGAAGTAACGATTGCTGTTAATGTCAGTGACTCAGCCCATTCGCGAGATCTCGGGCATGGCTAACCTTTTAAACCGCATGCTTTGGCAATCTGAAGACCACTGATCGCCACGCCGCCGGTGCCCTGGAACAAAACAGTTGTGTTTGAGTCCAAAATGGGCTTACCCATTGGTTGCATCCAGTTGATACTAGTCCACGCTGTCACAGCCGCGATTGGCAAGCATGACATCTCTTCATCGCTGAGATAATCAGGCACAGCAACAAGACCATCCGCATTGAATACGCGGTATTCCGTCAAGACACCGGGGAGAGGAAGTCCCAGACCAGAGGTCATGTCCTTCTCTCTGATCTGGCCCTTTTGGTGGGTCTGGTTAAAGATTGATGCGACTCTCTGGCCATTGGACCATGAGGATACGTTCTTGCCAACGCTAGCGATGGTGCCCGACATGTCGGAACACGGAACAAGCAGCGAGCCCTGGGCAATGCTTCGGTGGTGGCCATAGGTGCCAGTGCAGACTTGGTTTAGGTGTTATTGTGTGTTCGGGGTACTCTTTCGTGGTCTTACCTTCTGTATCTCTGTAGTTGAGTGAGACAGCATAGACTTTAACCAGGACCTCATCTGGACCAGGTTCCGGTACTTGAGCTGTCTCTTGCTTGACATTGTCGAGACCATTCTGGTCTGTGACCCATTGACGCATCTCTCTGGAAGTTGACATCTTCCTTGATTGAACTCCGTGACTGGAGGAATAGTGACTGGTAGAGAATAACACGGGAATAATGGTAGAAAATAATTACCGTGATGGATCGATAGCAAAACTCGAGAGCTTGGCTCTGACCTACGATGACGCCAGACACTGCTGCTGCGGTGGACTACACGTGTTCCTCAACTAGACGAAACTCGCCATGCGATAGTGAAGAGTCTCTTCCTGCGTGTGATAGCAGGGTTGACAGCATGTAAGATTCTGAGTATATACAGACAAGATCGAAGTCGCGTGCCTTCCTTCGATGCTGCTGCCGCCTGCATCGCGTCACGTTCGCAGTCTTGGCGGTGGTGTGCGCGGAACTGCAGCGCACTGCATCATTGTTGTTTCCCCACATTCGACATAAACACAGAGACAAACTCCAACATCGACAAATCAATCTTGGTCCCCGATCTCGAATAACCACGGTTCTGCGTTGTGGTAGTCGCCTTCTTTCAACGGCTGGCTTGGATTCGCCTGTCTTGTTCGTATCTTCACTTCTTTGAGCTGACCACTCTTCCCATTCACCGACAATGGCTCGCCGCTCCACCCGCCTAAGCGCGCGCAAATCTTCAACGCCTCAGGTTTGTGTACATACAATTCTCATAGACAAGCAATTTGACTGACATGTGCTCAAGCCGCGAAGAGTATCTACTCTCGAACACGATGGCGCCCTTCGTACGCCTCGGACCGCACCTCGAATGGCTTCCTTGACCGAATCTGATGAGATGCCTGGCGCATTTCCAAAAGATTCTCCTCCAGACTCATACATGACGGATGAGGTTCAATCGACCCCTACAAGGGTTGCTGCCCACATTGCACAAGCTGTGGTTGGATCGTACCACACGCCCAGACACATCGCACCAGTGAAGCCAGACGCAGAAGAGATGCACCCACAAAAATTCCAGGTCAGCACCGCGAAACCTGACGAGGAGGCAAGATGGGTAGGCTTCTCCAATATGGCCCCTCATACCGAGCCTGCCAAAGGCGCAGCAAAACTTATCCCTGCTCCTGGTACACCGAGTAAGACTCCAAAGGCCACCAGCACTTCTCAACCTTCCGACTTTCAATTCACTTTCAGGGCTGGATCTTTGGAACTGAGTGAAGAGGCGCGAAAGTTCATGGCCGAAAAACGCGAAGAGGCTGCCAAGATCAAGAAACAGATGATGGAAGAGAAAGAGAGTCAGCGTGCCGCCGATACTGCCTTGGGTAGGAAGCTGGCTACCGCCAAGGGCAGAGTCGGCAGGTTCAGCGATGTGCACATGGCCCAGTTCAAGAAGATGGACTCCATCGCCGATCATGCTTCTGTCACCCGGCCTGCTCAATCATCAGCAACTTCCGGTACCTTGTCATCTTTGAAACGATCGAGCTCCAAGGCAGGTCTTGCCCAAGGAAGCAGAGCTGATACAAAGCCCGTCAACGAAGGCTCGGCCAGCAAGAACAAGTTCAGTTCTCTTCCACGTTCCAACTCGACCAAAAGCCTTGGCAAACCAGTCGACGGAGACAGTGCTGTTTCGGCAAAGCGCTTCAAGCGTGTTGTGGATGACGACGCCGGTACTTCTCGTCCAGCTTCTAGCGGTTCCGACTCCAACTCTACCTTGTCGACGCCAAAGGGACTCCGTTTCCACAGCTCAAACCCACATCTGAAAGCCGCAACACCGACTGCTGCGTCACTCGCTAGACAAGCAAGTATCAAGACCAACAAGACTTCTATGATCCCTTCTCTGTCTCGCTCTCCATCCAAGTCAGCTTTGACCGCCGCACAGCCTGAGCAGCAGAAGCCTGCTACACCGTTCCTAGCCAGATCGCCCTCCAAGAACCTACTTGCACCCAGCAGACTCGAAGCAGTAGAGGTTGAAGCACCCGCTAGCCCACTGTTATCTCGCTCCCCGTCCAAGCCGATCGTTAAGGCAAGCGTCACTACCGAAACCCAGGAAGAGCCAGCAGATTCCAGCAAGATACCTTTCCTCGCCCGATCGCCCTCGAAGATGTCAATTACACAACACCAACACCAGGAAGACGACAAGCCTTCCAAAACCCCAATTCTCTCACGCTCGCCATCGAAGCCGACAAAGGACGCCAACCCCTTTATCACCCAGGTCTCTCCTTCCAAGACCGGAGAGACGTCGCTTATGGATCGACTAAAACTCCTTCGGGCTTCTCCCATGAAATCTATACTTCGCAGTCCTCAACGTTTGTACTCTGACGATCCGTCGAAGATTGCTAGTGGTACACACCTTGCAACTCCAGAGAAGGCTGCCTCAACTGCCAGATTCCTCGCGATACCACCAAAGACCGAACCCGTCCGCAAGCACGTCGACTTCACGGCCTCTACTAAAGGCCTGAATGAGAATGACGCTGTTGACAGTGATCCAAGTACCCCTTCGAAAGAGCCACCGCCGCCGCTTCGGGAAATCAAAACGGTTGAGCAGGCCAAGCTCTTCTACCCGCCTCTGCCTACCGAGCACACCGAGAAGCCCGCCAGTATCAAGAAGTTCAACAGACGCATGACTCTAGGCGCAGATGTAGCGAATGATTTCACCTTCCGCGTCGGCGGAGGAATCTCCTTTGTACCATCCATCTCCGCTGCTAAAGCCAACCTGAAGTCCTCAATCCGCCACGTCAGCGTCGAGCCGGAGATGATTTCCACCACGCCGACTCGCAAGCGCAAATTCACCGACGGAGAGGACTCCACAGCAGTCTCAACACAGCAGATCGAGAACCCATCAAGCGACAAAGAAAATGACCAGCACTCTGAGCCAGAAGACGAAGCTCGCCCAGCCAAGCGCGTCAGACAGAGCGAGGCGATCTCGAGACCCGTTCAACCAACGAGCAATGCATCTACTCAGCAGAAGCGACTGACTCTCGGTGTTAAGCCCAAGAACGCTCCAAAGGCGACCGCAAAGCCAAAGGACAAGCGTGCTGGCTTCCTCAGTCGTGACAGACTCAACATGCTCGCCATGCCGAAGCGCCGTACCGCAGAGTAAGGACTGACTGATTCACTGCATCCGATTCAGACTTGACTTTTCTGCTAGCAGTCTTGATGAACTGTAAGCCATCTTCGCGATGATGCAGCATTTCCTTTTCCCTTTCACTTCGACGTTCAGCATACTATTGTGCAGACGTTCCACGACATACTTCTTTTCACGGAAAAGCATAGCGAGGCGTTTCCGATCATTCGGGTTCCAATGGTACAGGATCAGGCGTTCAGGCAATCTCCTTGGTGTAACGAAGGACATGGAAGATTTCTTAGAACAGAATCGCGTTTCGACAAGAGACTAAGACGAAAGGCACGACTTGCGCTTTTTTATACATACTTTTCGTATCGTTCGTTCGTATGATAAGACAAGGGACATTCCAATCGAACCCTTCTCTTTGCCATTGCCAGCGTGAAATGGTTCCTTTCTGCTGTGCCCGTTCCGACTGGTGTACATCCACCGAGCTGAACTCTGTCCAAACCTCGCACTGTGCTCGCGCAATACTCAGATCCAACCCTCCCTCTCCCTCTGCTGATCTCTATTCCTGAACCTCTCCTTTGCTCCTCGACTCCTCTCCCTCCCCAGCCAGCCCTTGACGACGCCCACAGCACTACCCCATCCGCTCTCCGGCGCATCACTTTCGCTTTTCTTCACCCCGTGGCCTACCGGTCTGAACTCGAATCGCCCACGCTCGATCTTCTCAACACTCTCTTTGAGTTTAATACTCGCGCGGCGGACGACGTTGCCTGCGCCTGAGCTGCCCGATCGGGTGTGGCTGGGCCGCTGGGGGATGGAGTAGCCCTGGGCGCTGGTCACGATGTCGGCGCGGTAGTCTGTTGCGCTTGCTGCGGTGTCGGTGGATCGCGAGTTTGTCTTGATGTGGCGGGCGCGAGTGGGCGATGGTGGCTGCAGGAGGAGATTGTGGTTTGTTGTTGCTGATAAGCCGAGCATGGTTGGTTGCATCGAGACGGCTCCTTGCTGGTGCGGCTTACTCTTGCTGCGAGTCTCGAGGTCATCAGGATCAGCTCTTTGTTTGCCTTTGCTGCTGGGCTTTGGCGGCGTCTCCTTCGGTCGTGGCGAGCGCCCTCGCCCAAATTTCCCCGGGGATGAGCGTGACGATGGCGATGAGGCATGGCCATCGAGGTAGTAATCTAGCACAGAATCCGGATCGTCAGGGCGGTGCTTTTGCTTAGTGTCTTCCCGTGGAGCATGACGACCGCGGCTCTTACTTCTGTTGCGGAGAGTGTCAAAAGATCGAATGCTTCGAAGGCGGTCTTTGACAGTGTCTGCGCCTGCCTCGAAAGCTTTTGCCCGACGACTGTGGCCAGGCATTGGAGTCTCATATTGCACATCAAAGCTGGCATTGCTCTGATTGAACAAAGTATAGGCGCCAAGTGAAGCAGATGACGGCGTCTTTTTGAGGCGAGGACGATCGTTGGTTTTCCTGTTCTGCGTTGTGGATACTTTCCGCGAGACCTTGCTTTCAGGCTTATATTTACGTGGAGAGTTGTTAATGACTTGACCGATGTCGTCAATTTCTGCGGCGTGAGCACGTGCGCGATCTAGAGATTGCTGGCGAGGAGCAGCGAAAGCTCTTCCTTGTATCCTAGGAGGATCCCTGTGGTTGGTGTGCCGTTCATGGACGGTCTGCGTTGACCTCGTTCGAATATGCCCCCCGGGATCTCGTTCTCGATCTGGATCCGAAGTTTTGTGAGAATGCGACCGTTTGTGCTTCTGCCGCTTCTCTTCGATGGCAACAGCCACCTGGTTCACTGCGTTGGGAAGAACATCCAAGGAGTTCATGTGTATCAGGATGATAGGCAGCTGTACAGAGACTAGCTTAGTATGTGAGGTGCCGGCAGTGATGTTGAGAAAGAAACGGACTTCGAAAAACTTGCCGCATCTAACTGTAGAATGCCCCCGGGGTATGTCGACCTCACATGTTCTGACCAGAGAGGTATATGGCTTCACTCCAATCCAGCCATTAGCACCAGGTTTGAGTACGGCTTTGCTGAGAATGGTCTGCTCTCTGTCTTGAAAAATCCTTGCTTGACCAGCGGATTGTTGCAGCGTTGCTGCGGCGGCGTGCTTGTAGCACAGTATATCTCTCTCAACTGCCAGTTCCAGCTTCTTCAGAGTCTTGCGAGCGTCATTTGCAATATGGACGTCGACAAAGATACTCGTACCGCTAACCCATACTTGTCGATGTAAGCCAGCGGTCAGTCTGATCCGGTCAAGCTCACCAGCTTTCGGCATTGCGATCTCGTCGTAGGCGGTTAAGGGGCTTGGAAGTGATCTGAGAGCTCGTTCCGCTGAACCCGGTTAGCCTTCTGTCACAACAGTAAAGAAAAAATTGAGCTCACTCACGATCATAGGTAGAAACGACGGTGACATTCTGAGATGATCGAATGGTATAGTGTCTGCCGGAGTCCCTCACGATCATTGTAACGCAAAGCATGTACCGGATCTGTGCAGTCTTGGACCGGAACGGCGTAGGGCCGACATCGAGCGGTAGATTGATCCGGAAAGGTAGCATGGTGGATGTCGGCCTAAGTACCCAAAGACCCTCTCTCGCAGACGGTACTGCCGTCGGTAGGATCATCTCACGGGGCGGAGGATTTCGCTTGTCCAATAGCTCGGTTGCGAGACTGAGAAATATGGCCTTTCGATTTTGTCCAATCAGTTCTTCAACACCCAGCAGATCGACTGCCATTGCGGAAACGTAGATTTCTTTCCTTTGCCGTGTTTTGTCGGCTTCGTCCACAGTGGTCCTAACATATCCTTCCACACTCCCACCACCAACAAACAATGGTGCGATAACATGTATATCAAGATCGATTCGAGCATGACGGCATGTGGGGAATTCCAATACATCAATGGGGGCTGGCGACCTCAGAAAAGTTCGTGCGGGCAGACGCTGAGATGTTTCCGATCCGGTTGATGTGCGATGTAGTCCGGCGACCTTTAAGGGAGAGATGCTTTCTCCATGACCTCGTACCGACTCGCCAGACGATCGCTCGAATGAGCCGTCAATGTGCCGATCCTCATTCTCGTGCGGTCTCTTTGTCTTGGATGATGTCCGTCGAGGTATGCTGGAAGGAGGAGCGCTGTAGACGCTTGATGGCTCTGGTGTTGGAGGTTGCTCATGGTCCGACGAGCTGGTAGAGGGCCGCTTACGTTGTCGCTCCGGCTCGACGATCTTGACTGAGTTGTTGCGCTTGATTGAAGTGGGGTCTCCGCGCTTGAAAGAGCCGCTTCGCTTGAGAGAGCTCTGTCGTTTGATGCCACCTGAAGATTGCGCTGGATCTAGCCTTGCCCTCCCTAGGACTCCGTCGATCAAACTGATTTCAGTGACTTCACGTATGTCGGAGAGCGGTCGAGCGCTATTAGCAGGAGGTTCATCGGTTGCTCGCGTCCAATTCGGAGGTGTCGAGGTGTTCTTGCGCAAGGCTGCTGGGTCTCCATGTTTGCGGGCAGCCATATCAGAGTTGTTCAAGATCCGTCATCAGTGCACAGGTGCGTCGTTCAAGGGAGTCCACGGTTTCCAAGAAGGGATCGTTGTCCAACATACCCCAAAAGTGCGCATAGCCCAGAAAGTCGTCACGAAGAGTCGAGATGCGAGGTGTGTGATCAGATAGATCCGCAACTAGCCAATTTGAAAGAGGGAAACTGCACTTTGAGGGTAGTTGCAGCTCAGGCTCGAACCTACCTTGCTTACCGAGCGCGACACGTCAGTGGACATATCCAAGGATGTACAATTCAGGATCATTGCATGTCGACTACGTCCCCTAGGTTCGACTCGAACATATCGCACACCTGCAGCGCTCATTAGTTCAGCCATAATGGCTCTCTGCGCATCAAGCCTGGATGCGCTGTTGTCCAGAAAGCAGTGGCCTGGACCAATGTAGGCAGGCATATTTGAGGCAGCTACGACCGAGGAGCCAAGATGTTCTCAGGGTCTCGCGACCATTCTGGAGTCCAGCTCATGTATCAACGACAGCTAACGCTAGCTGCTCGTTTCCAGGGATAACTCAAAGAAAACGTAATAAGTAAATTGAAATCGATGGTTTTCAGGCCTGAAGTCGAACTGGGAAGACCCGGAGACGAGCACCTGCATCACACATTGTCCTGGTGGATATTCCCCCCCGCAATTCGGCAGGAGCCGCGGGTCCCGGAGATGCATTCGCACGTCGCATACAGATGCCTAATATGATCTAGTACAAGCAATGAACTCCGATCCTTCGGCTTGATCGGTGTACATCGGAGTGAAGCCAAGTCGAGAAATGACATCGTGAACATGAGCGGGACACGTATTCGAGAATTCGTTTTGAGGGGAAGAGGGTCGAGGAGCGGCTCATTGACAGAAGGAACGGTAAGTACAAGTAAGTTAGTCAAGGCAGCAAGATCGTGAGGCGACGTTCTCGGCTTCCAAGAATTTCATGAGGGCCCCTCACCGACACCTTCGTGAGCTAAAAAACGTCTCAGAGTGTGACCGGTGTCGCCCCGAAAGCAAGATTGACTGGACCAGGGCAGGCCAGAAACTCGGCAGACCGAAGCCCATCTCACGGACGGTTGTCGCGCAAAACAACCATCATATTGTAAGACGTCAAGTTACAGGGCAAATGAACTGGTGGGAGTGTGCCCGCCTTTAACGCTCGCACGCTTGGCTACGGATTTCAAGTCCCGGCCGTCATACTGTAAAATTTGGTCCGAGGCCTTCCCACAGTTCCTATTACCCAACTCTTTACCTCATCTTTGGCTACTTTCTTACATATTCTTTCTGTCCCCGGCCCTTATCTCTCGCCAGTCTGATAAGCATATCACCAACGTCTGCCTATTACAGGCCTTGCTCAACCACTAGCGCCTTTTTTCACCTCCGGCTACTGTACCTCACAAGTCACGGCTTGAACTTCCCCGGACTGCCCTTCCGCTGACCGCGCGGGTGGGCGCCCTGATAAGTTACCGGTAGTACTACGACTGACTACAACATGGCTGATAACAGCCCTGCGACAACCGCGGGCGAGGATGTCCTTCAAGCGATAAGCAAAGAAGAAGCCGATATCGAAGCCGACGACGCCAGCAGTGCTCAGCGAATGCACGATGGCACCCCGAGCAGCGTCGAGTCTTCCCCGGAGCCCACTGGAACCGAACCCCCGACAACGCAAGATGCCCCTCCACCACAAAAGCGCAAGGGCGGTCGCAAACCTGTACGTCTCGTTTGTTTATCTCCTCTTCTCTTCTGACACATCTTTGATCAATTCCGATCATCTCATTCTTCCGTGTTTCCTGTTCTGTTCCTGTCTAAACTCGTGTGATTTGCGCGCCTCGTGTCGTGCATTTTCTGTAGAACAACCGTAGCAATGGCTGTAGTACTGACTGAGCCAAAGATCTACGCGACCTCGGAGGAGCGAAAGCAGAGGAACAGGCAAGCTCAGGCGGCTTTTCGTGAGAGGCGCACCGAGTACATCAAGCAGTTAGAGGAGACCATCAAGCAGAATGAGGATACCTTGCGCAGTCTCCAGCAGAGTCACCGCAGCGCCGCAGATGAATGTCTCATGCTTCGATACAAGAATTCGCTCCTGGAAAGAATCTTGTTGGAGAAGGGTTTGCGATATCGTCCATTCTTTGTGTTTTGGTTATTTGCTGACGCCTTCAGGCATTGATGTGCAGGCAGAACTGTCGCTCAAATCTGGTCCTGCAATGGGTCATCCTCAGGTCCAACCTCACGCCCAAGCGCAATTGCCGCCTGCTGTACAACGGACTGCCATGAATCGTCAGTTCGCGCGGCGGTCGTTTCCTGGTGTGCCTCAACCGCAAAGGCCAATGTCTAGCTCGTCGGCGCAGCTGCTCAACAGGCACGATGGCCAGTACTCTGCGAGTAGCCCTCAAGGTCAACCCACACCGTCTTCGCATGCTTCGTCACCCAATGCTATGTCTGTCAAGTCCCCTGGCGCAGGACCACAGAACGTAATGACGCCCCCTGCATCGACTCCGATGGCTCCAGGTCAAGCACAGCATTTCAATCGTCTTGTTCAACCGCAGCCTCCCCATAGATCCCATTACATGATGCAAAATCCAGCGCAGAGATCTGCACCAATGCAGTATGGCGGTCCATCTGCGTCTGGTGACGTCCCACAGTCAGCTGGAATAATGCAAGCTCAGGGAGCAGCGGCGTACCCATCGCCATTTCAGAAACACGTTGATGGCCTCGGCAAGTTTCCTCACCCCTTCTATACAATAGAACTTTGTTCGTCCTAGGGTTGACATTTTACAGACCAAGAGTATGATGCTCCTCAAAATCAAGTCATCGAAGCCGACCAAAGTTCCAACGATTCTCGCGCCTACCGGGGCTCCGACATGCAGTCACATGAATATCAGGACCAATACACACAGCCGCAGCAGTATCACCAGCCTGGAGTACCGATAACAGCACCGACCGCTGCACCATCGGATCCAAAGCCCCGCACACGAGATCGAGCTGCACCACAGATGGACCAGAACGGTCAATATCAGCAGATGAACATTGATAGTTTTGACCCAATGTTTGACGCCGATCCTTTTGGACTTTCGGCCAGCATGCACTTTCCAACGAGTTATTCTTTCGACCAACAGCCGAGATAAAAGGTCGCCGGAGGGTTGGGGGCATGGAGCATGAGCATGAGCAGGAGCAGGAGCAGGAGCAGAGATTGCATTTTTCTCAGCAAGGGTGGTGGTGATGGAAGGGGAGCTACTTGGCATGATGTATGCGAGGCGTTACTCGCGCATCGGGCGAGGTTGTCGTTGTCGTTATTGGTATTGTTGTTGTTGCACAGCGCTGGAGTTTGGAAGGATTACGACAAAAGCACTGTTTCTTCGAGCGAGCGAGGACTGCATAGGAATTTGACATGCATTGTTGCCTCTGCGCAAATACAAAATGGCCGCTGAAAAATATCTGTATGGCATGAATTACAGGTACATTACCATACAGTACAGCTGACCATGTCGATTTTGACTTCGATAAACTGCGCGCGTGACGGGTTAGAGTTGCAGGAACGAGGACGGAGTGATGACCCGATCGGGACTCGCTAATTCCAAGCCCACAAAGTGACGTCTACTGTGCAAAATGAACGAATTCGGACGGCCCACGTTCGGCCCATAGCGCACGCACTGCGACCTCACACCACAGACGTTTGCTGCCGGCGGTCAATTCCCATTGGCACCATCGCTCTGCTCGAACCTCACCTCTCACCACATCTGCTTGCTGCATCATCTCGACAGCAGCACTTCCGATTAGTCCATCTCCCCAGTCTAGTCGCACAAGCGATGGCAGTCGCATAGACAACTTTTACACCCCGATCAAGCCAGACCAGAAAAATGTCCGTGGCTAGCAAGGTTAGTACTTTTTATCTCGTCCACACGCGACATGTCCAATCGCGCCCATGCACTGCAGAACGCAATCACTCTTGAACCAATGCTGACGTTTATCTTTTCTAGAACCTTTACGAGCTCCTGGGTACGACATGACAGCCAGAATCACCCGAGTAAAACGACTTTACTGATGCATCACGCTAGGCAACGACCCAGAGCTCGACCCAGAGAGAAGAGAGCCAGAGCAACCTACCAAGGCCGTCGACAAGCCAGCTGCCCGCTCTGGAAAGCGCAATGCTGCCGGCGAAGCTCCCGAGAGAATCCCCCAGGCACCTCTCGCCGGTGGACGTGGTGGCCGTAACAACGCTACTGGATCTGAGCAAGGTGTGTCGGCGCAATACAAGAGCTTGGCATCAACGAATACAAGATCGATGTCAGGTTGAGATGATGGACGTGAGCTGATGACTTTCCTACAGCCTACCGCGACAAGGGCAACGGCGCTTTGAACAACCGCGATCGCGCGCCCGACGATGGTCTCCGTCAGGACCGTCACCCAGACCGCACCAGAGGTAATTGACTTCGACTTCGCATACCCCCACGCACGACAAGACTGACCATTTTCAGCTCCAAATGAGCACCGCGACGTTGGAGGCCGTGGTGGACGTAGCTCCCGTGGCGGTGCCCGTGGCAGTGGCATGCGTGGCACTCGCACTGCTCGTGACGACCGTCACAGCCGCACCGGAATTGCGTATGTTCTGATTTTACATCTGTCCGCTTACCAGTCAAGACTAACTCCCCTTAGCGAGCACGAGAAGCAGGCTGCCAAGGGTTGGGGCCCAGAGACTGCCGAGGGCGAGTTCGACACCGAGAAGGAGGGTCTCGCCGATGCCCGCGCTGAGGAGAAGGATGGCATCATCGCCGACGACACTCCAGTCGACGAGAACGGTGTCTCCGCCGAAAAGCTCCCAGCCGAGCCAGAGGACAACACCAAGTCATACGAGCAATACCTCGCCGAGCAACTCGAGAAGAAGGCTGCCTTGAACGACCGTCCTCTTGAGACCCGCAAGGCCAACGAGGGTGCTAGCAAGAAGTTCCCAGAGGGCAAGGCTTTCACCCGCGAGGAGGAGGACTTTGTTTCCGGTGCCGCAAAGGCCGCCCGTCAACGTGAGCGCAAGGCCAATAAGCAAACTCTCGACATCGACCAAGCTTGGGTTGAGCAGCAGGATGCCAGCCGCGGTGACCGTGGCGACCGTGGTGACCGTGGTGGACGTGGTGGAAGAGGCCGTGGCGAGGGCCGCGGTCGTGGTCGCGGCGAAGGTCGTGGCCGTGGTGGTCGTGATGCTCCTCGTGGCGACCGTGCTCCACGCGGTGACGCCCCTCGTGGTGCTCCTCGTGGTGGCCGTGGCGGTGCCGGTGGTCCTAACATCACCGACGACAGCGCTTTCCCAAGCCTCGGCGGCAAATAAGCAACCAAAACAATCTCACTCTCAACAAAATTCGACTTTTGTTATTTTCGATCTGATCTGGCGCCAAAATGCAAGGTTCAAAAAGAAAGTTCATGGGTCTGTTTGTGGGAGGTAATCAAGCAAAGATCGGGCGGGGGTCATAACACTGGCACGTGATGCAGCAAGCCTACTGCTGTCACTTTTTCCTTTTATCACACATCCGTGACAGGCATTTAGGCGTGCTTGTCTTGATAGTAAAAGCCAGAATGCATATCATCACAAATTATCGCTGCTCGCTCGAATTGTGCTTGTTGTGAAACGATTTGAAGAATAAAAGTAATGGGTATCACTAAAGTCCATGCTACATCCCAAACACCAGGTCATTGACCGCCGAGACTCATTGCAACCCGGCAGTGCTCGCTTGAAACCCCTCCTCGGCCATACGAGCTACTGTCTCTGGTATCAAGATGTCCTTTCTGAATCTTTCTTGTTGCAGTAGTTCCAACGCGCGCAATGTCGGCCCAGGATGTCTATACCGTGGTCAGTCTGTGTCTCGTGATCGTGTCAAGCAGTATCCGAGGATAAATCGACATGACAAAATGGGCTACCGGTGGACATACGATAGATACTTGATGTATTTAGGTTGGGTGAAGTACTGAAGGTAGTTCAGATAGGCGATAAATTCTAGGTTGTCGAGCAGCTTTTGTGCCGCGAGATGGTTTAGGTATAGAGGATTCGAAAGCGATTGGACAAACTGCGAGACATGAGCATCGGTCTCAAAGGATCGCGCGTCGATTGAGCAGAAATAGAGATCGCCGAATCCGTCCGTTCATCTCGCTCTCGCGTCTGATATGCAACTAATATAATTGAGGGATCTCCAACGTACCTCCAGTTCGAGCTCAAACCGCGTGTAGCCTCCATAATGCGGTTCCTTGTCATCACTCTGATCCATCACTGTAACTGAAATTGAGTCAAATACTGGTATCAGGTAGTGAGGTGTTTGCTGATAGCCTCGTCACGTGAATCTGGCAGTCCGGACAAGGAGTGAAGCGTTGTCATGTGAAGTTGGAGAAGCTTGGCATCGACATCATTCTCGTTTCACGTTCACAATTCAGTCTTCCGACCTACATGTAGACTATAAACACCACTAATAGAAACTGCATGCTGGCGTGCAGGATTGTTACCAAATTGCAACACTCGACATCTGACAATTAATCATTCACCATGCCACCTAATCTCGAGATCTCAATCCCACAAACCTCGACCGCTACCGCGTCAGGCAAAGCATATACCCTCTACCATATCGTTCTCACGCTCCCGATCCGGACACACGAGATCAAGAAACGCTATTCCGACT